>Ga0065711_1040921_pt1 | contig 16554 bp, 15 predicted proteins | sample Hoacrofraction12_FD_59098 | JGI IMG/M metagenome (GOLD analysis project Ga0065711, IMG submission 59098) | Hoatzin crop microbial communities from Cojedes, Venezuela - Epithelial fraction 12 v2 (version 2) | ecosystem: Host-associated > Birds > Digestive system > Esophagus > Crop | place... | reverse complement strand
GTCTCCTTCTCTGGAGATATTCAAGACCCGCCTGGACAAGGTCCTGTGCAGCCTGCTGTAGGTGACCCTGCTTTGGCAGGAGGGTTGGACTAGATGACCCACAGAGGTCCCTTCCATCTCCTACCATTCTGTGATTCTGTGATTCTGTGAGAAACCTTGTCTTTCCTGTCTCAGAATGGACATTTCAACACAGCTCCATTTTGTGCTTTTTTAAAATAAATATTGCAAGTAACCTGTTTCCCAGGAATTAAAAAAACTCTCCAAAGTTTTCACAAAATTTAAATTCTCCTGTCAGACGTCAATGTTTATAAGTAAACAAATGAGTGTCTTTGACTGATATGCAATTCTGACCTGATTTAATCTTTTTTTCTGGCTTTTCTATTTTCTAATGTTCTGCTTATAATCTACTTTGCAGACTATGTATTTTTTAAGAACTTTGATGAGATCCTTTGACTAGTTCTTTTAAACAATTCACATTTTCCCTGACTTTGGCTCTGCTCTGTTCTGGAAGATGTAAGAGGCCTTTTGATTTCTTGGTTGAAATCCTGGGTCCTTTGAACTTAATAGCATGCCTGTACTGAGTTTCAGTACAGCCACCACTTCACTCTTTATCTCTCTTTCTCCTCTTCTTGGGAAAGTGGTGATCATTCCTACTTACTTACCCATGGCTATTTATTGCATGATGAAAGCTCTTTCCAGATCCAAAGCAGCAGCCATTCTACACAATCTCACATACCAGAGATACTCAGTGTAGTGTGACAACAGTAAATCATCCTCTTCTCTGCAATGTATAAGGCACATGTTGCCGAGGACCTGGAAGCGTGGGGATGATGTGCATTACTTAAAAATACACCATAATTCACACCCAGGGTTTATGAAAATTTGAATAATGCCTTAACTGTGTATTTATCCTAGTAGTCCAGTTTGTTTCCCTGGCTATGAGAGAAATTTAACGTTAGAGCTTAACTGGGAGGTTTCCTTATTCACTGTAATCCATTGTATTTACATGCATAAAACATAGGTAGTCGCATAACCCTCCATTCCCCCACAAAGTCCAGGTTTGACGCGAGTTTTACCTGCTTACTTGTGACTTTTAGGAAAGCAAGCTGGTTGAAAGCCATGGTATGCAGTCCCATGCAGCTTGTTAGAGGGGTCCCTCTTCGTCTGCCTATTGCTGTCCCTTTGTTTTGGTTCACTTCCCCTTCATCTGCATCAGCATAATCCCATGGTCACTGTGCTAGGAAATGGGTTAGGAATATAATCCAAGTTATGGTAACAATTTAGGGAGGGAACAGGTATCAGGACTATTTTAAATCCAGATAGTTTCACTATTCCAAGTTTACAGTACATCCCCATTAGCAGGTGCACAAGGACACTAATCTGTGTATTGGTAAAATCAGAGAGAGAAACTCCCAGGACAGCTTCATCACCAAGCAAAGGGGCCATGGATAATCTAATAAGGTTTTTAAAGAAAAATACCAAGTAATGTGAGACATGAAAAATTCATGAGAGAGCTAGTAAAACTGTTTTTTGTTTTGGTTTCCATCAACCATAAATATGGTTCTGTTTCTGGTTTTCTACCTTACAGTGCTGTTACAAGTTTTAATTCACAAAAATCTCAGCAATACACTTTAGGATGCTGCAACAGAAGGCAAAATCTGTACTGACACAAAGAAGGGATGATTATAAAAATGTAAATTAAAGAAATTATGAACTCAAACTTCCATGAGGCTGTTTAATACAGCACTTAATAGAGTTTCATTCTTTATGCCTGGATGTGAGCTGTGTAGCTTGTTATGACATCATTTATTTCATCTGCATAAGCACTGTTCTACTCTTCACATAAAATGCTTAAAATAAACCTCACCTCTCACTGATTCACTGTAAAAAACCAGGAAGTTCAAAACCATGTTAATATATTCAACTGTTTGGAAAGCAAACAAACAAATAAGCAGCAAGAAAAAGTTGAGTACTTTGCAGATTTTGGTCAATCTGAAAGAGCTGTTCATTTCTTCTCAGCATTTCCACGTAGCTCTGCATTGCCCTCTGGCCAGCAATCAGAGCAAACAGTGTCTTCAAACTTCTGCTTCACTGCATCTGTTTCAAGTTCCACCATGCACAGAAAATTAGTATTCTTGAAATTAAAAAAAAAAAAAGTAAAACAATTAAAAAAAATTGGAACAGGTGTTGAGGTCAAGTTTCATTTTAAATATTGATGCTGAAAATTTCCTCCTTCCTCCTCTTCAGATAACAAAAATTAACCAGCACTTCACCAGACTGTTAGACTTTCTCAGAGTACTGTTTAGATCATGAAATGAATATGCAGAGGTCTACTTCTCTGTGTCTAACTTTTCAAAAGATACTGAGTGGAGTTTTTTTAAAGCTGAAATGAGTTGTTTCCTTAAATAAATAAATAAATCATGTTTTTTAAAGGTGAATGGCAAAGCTATTTTCATTAGCTATGACTCAATAGAAGCAAACCTGCACAGACTTGAATATTAAAAATAGATCTACCGTATGTTCATGTTGTGCTTAGTGTTTCATAAGGAGGATACAAACTTAGATTAAGATCAAGCCTGCCTTATTTAAATACCTAGTTTAAATCCTGTCTTACCAACACTTGCTGAACAACCAGTGAGGGATGTTCTTAACCTGCCATGTTAACCACCTGTGCTTCCTGCAAAAGAGGCTCTTCCGTAGCCCTGAGGTAGAAATTCCTGCTTTGGGGAACTCCTTGTCTCCTTTGGCTATTTTGGAAGTAGTGCCTCTTTAGAGAGATCAAGAGCACTTAAATCAGGAACCCGTCTTCCATCGAGAGCTGACAGGAGGAATAGGAAATTGCTGATCCAGTCTGGTCAGCTTTTTCTGAAGAGAGCCATTAAATGATAAGAGTGACGCTGCATTTTCATTACTAGCCTCATGGGTTACAGCACTTGGCCGGAATCGGGAATTCCTCCATCCCAGAGATCAGGGCATCCCCTCAGAGCAGTGAACAAGCATCTGCTGTCACCCAGAAGGCAGCTCCAGCCTCAAGCCTGCATGCATGCTCTCTCCCCGGCTTCCCTCCTCATAGACAAAACGGTGCAGTGTGTAAACTTACCCTAATGTGGCCAGTCAAGCAGCAGGTATAAATGACCCTCAGCCCAATGTGGTAGCTAGGCCCCTTATCTGGGGCACAAGGGGGAACTAAGGGTCCTGACAACTACTTCTAACACTTTGCTATTTTTGTTTTGCAGTCAATTACGTACTAAGACAAAATTTATTTTCATGCCAGGGTGCTTTTACTCCCTTCCAGGTTAACAACTATTCATCTTGAACCCAGGAATGTTTCAACTTCAGAAAGGGTGAAGCTGTGGGGATAGAGTAGGTCAGCTTAAGCCTGAATCATAGCAGATTTTTTGTGACTGATAAGCAACTGCATGACCAGTTCAAGCTCCCAAGGCTCAGGCTCTCCTAGAGACCTTTGAAATGAGCATGAAAATACTCCGCAAATGCTAGTGGTGGAGGTTACAGGGCTGGAAAACAGGCATCCTTAATTGCCTGCAAGATCTTGTCCATTTTTAGGCTCCTAAATCCTACTTTTAGCCCAACTGTAAATCAACCCAGTGACTAAAATATACCAGAAGAAGCTCAAATGAAATAATGCACTACAGAGCAGAGATGCTACAGATGATTTGGTCAGTCACTTGAAGGCAAGCTAGTTTTTCCTAAAGGCAATGCAGTTGGGTTAGCATGGTTCATTATCACCACTGAAGAATCACTTTGTACAACAGTATCACTTTTGGTTGTAGACTTTGTTTGGATGGATTTAGGGCAAAGCATCTTCACACAATGTCCTTTGTGGGTGAACTAAGATCCTGAGACAAAGAAAAAGCCATTTTTGATCTTCACTGTGAATCATTCATTGTAAAAATGACAGCTGCTGCATGCATTTTGTCAGCCTGAAGTTACGTGGCAGAACCACTGTAACACTCAATGCTACAGCTCCAATTCTGGCTATAGCAAGACACAGCCCTGATGTTCAGGGTAGGAAATTTGGCCCTGTGTCCTTCTCTGTAGGAAGAATGAATTTTGTCCTTGTGAAACTGTTGGCAAAACTCCTAAAGCAAGGCCCAGTAAGACACAGAGTCACACCATCTATTGCTGAGCTGCTCTGCTGCCCAGATTTATTATCTGAAACCAGGATCCAAATAATGAAAAGGGACACCAGAAAGCCAGTGCAAGAAAATCAATAGAGAACAGAGAAAAAAAAAAAAAAAGAAAGAATAAAAAAGAAAGAAGAAAGAAGAAAAAAGAAAAAAAGAAGAAAGAAAAAAAGACAAAAAAAAGGAGCATTAAATCCTCAGTCTTAAAGGTAATTGCTTGCTTGTCTCCAAACTGGAGGAAGTGTAGCACGTGATGTAAAACTCACTTCTCTCAAACAAGAAGATTTATCTTTCTGAGACCCATTTTGGTGACTAAATAACCAATTTGCAAGACTCAGGTTAAACTCCCTGTTTTCCTTAATTTAAGGAAGGACCATAAACTTCTGTGTCCCCTGTTTTATAAAAGTGTCTTAGCCATTAGATTTAGGGATATTCGTATCGCTAAGTAAAATACTTCTAACATGTAACAACTGTTACATATTTAAATAAAAGAGAGAGCTACCAAAATCAGAATAATCCAGGACAGAGATATATCTGGATTTCAGCCTTTGCTTGAAGCCAGCCGTGGTAATGACAAAATCCATACATTAAAATATTCAGGTGTACAGCTGGGAGGAGGGTACACATCACATAGCAGCCAGGATTTCAGTGTTTTATGTAAGGCTGGGTCTGGTTGTGCTAGTTTGAAAACCGCTTTGAATATGGCTCCACCAGTGCAATACTCAAGAGAATATTGAGCATGAAGATCTAACTGGGTTTATGTTACAACTGAGCGAGTACTGTCAGACCTTATGCAATACATGATATGCTGAGTGGCAGAAAAAGAGCCACCATTAGAAAAGGGTCAGCATTTAAGCATCAAAGTGTTTTAGACATGTCCAGGATTATGTAGTAGCTGACTATGTGTACAACTATTTTATTTATTGACTTAGTTATCTCAGCTATTTATGATCCTTATTCTGTGAAATCTAAGACAGGCAAATTTCTTAACAGAGCACAGTTTGACTCTGTTCTTTTAATAATACTCAAGATTATGCCAAAATTTACAACTGTGGAGGTTCTCTTCTGCCAGTTCCCATTACAGTTTTATCATCAGCCTTGTCTTTTTCCTTACCATGTTTTCCTGTGATGACAGCCTTTTTCTTCACAAATTAATTTATTTTCAGTTCTTTTCAGTCTGCCAAAGTAGTCTGTGGGATTGAAAAGAAGCACCAAGATTATTGGCGTTCTGGAAAATGTGGCCTCAGACAACTGCATCCCTTCTGTAAATTTACCTTAAAACTACCCTTTGTCCTGTCCTGGACCTGAATGTTTACTGGGTGCTATAGATCTCCTTCCTCTGACATTCAGGAACTTTCTGTTTCTGAACTATATTCATTCCTGACCAGATTATAACGGTCCTTTTCTGTTGAATCTTAAATATGGATGACTTCACATTATATCATCCTGTTTTATTCACTAGCAATGCAAACTCAACATAGTTAAAAAAAAAAAAAAAAGAGTTTCTTAATTTGTGCATGCATATTCATTAGCAGGTGGAGAGGATCACACACAATCACAGTGCTTACTGAGGCAATTTGCCTGCATCTGCCCACTGTTACTGTTTCAGGTCACCTGTCCTTTAGAATTATTTCTGTCACTGCTGTAGCAGAGAACACCCTGCTTCCCCAAATAGCATTCATACATGTGATGAAACAGTAGCTCCTCCAGAGAAAGTAAGAAGTCCAAAGGAAGGAAATTATTTACAAAAAAAATTGTATTAAAATCTGTTCTAGAGATCAGAGAAGAACACGGGGCAAATGACTGACAGTAAAGCTGCCATGCCTATCTGCTCCACATTTAGCAACAGTGGAGGCAGTTTTGCCATCTGTATTTCCAGGTGGGAATATGAGGTAGGAATGAGGGTCATCAGGAAGAAAATCTATGCTGCTGAAGAGCTGAAAGTGTGTTCTGGGAAAGAATAACAAAAAATTGCTGGGGCAGCTGGAATGAGCTCTTCCCAAGGAGAAAAGGAGAGAGGGGACAGTTTTTATTCTTTAGCCCAGAACAGGGCCTTTATGTTGAATTGCTTAGGGCAATTATTTATTGTCTGATCTAACGCCAGGAATTTCCAGCTCTTTACAAAGAGATTTTGGAGACTGTGTTATGTTGCACATGTATTGTGGTGCCTCTAATCCCTTCATCCTGTGTATTTTTTGGAGCTTAAGTCCACTGGTTTTGGTGGAACTACACTGGCATAAGTGCAGAGTATTCCAGCTCCGCTGGAATAACACAGGACTTGATGGTGTCAGAACAGCTACCCACCATACACTCTGTACCACGTCAACTTGTATGTGCACTATTTTGGTACTTCCATGCTGGACGATAATTATAGTACAGCTTTTCTCTTAATTATTTTCAGGACTTCCACTGAAATGAGAATTTATCATTCACAATAGGAGTAAGCTTTGAAAATTGAGTCACAGAGGAAAACTATTCCCTTTGCTCTTCACTCATTCAGAAGTGATTTCCTGTGTTCCTTGTAATGGGGAAAAATGTACTTTGTCAGTTGTAATGGGAATGAATTTACTAGACTATTTACAGCACACCTGTTAACTTACTGTGCCAAGAGATCTTGTGGAGAAAGGAATTTTTTCAGATTTACATTTTAATTCTCTGTTGTTTCTCTTTGAACTTTTTTGCTGTACAGTACAGATTTTCTCCATAATCACATTTCTAATCATTTTTGATGTGGGCAGGGTGATGTCACCACATTTTTGTTTGGGCTACCAAAATTTAATAGTCGTTAACCCACTTCATTTCCTGCTTCAGGGAGCCATTAGATTTAATGGAGCAGTAATCCTGACATTCTCAAATTGGATTGGCAATCAGTTTCTTGTAATTGGATTAGCAGCATACTCTGGGTTGGAAGATCCTCTGACAATTTGCATATTTATACATACACTTTTTCATTATGATTTCTGTTCTGATTATCTATATTTACACGGTTGTCTTGAAGTTTCATAATCAGATGTCTCCTCTGTTTCACTGTTTACTGCTTTCACTGGTCCAGTTTTTGTCACTTGTTTCTGTATGGTTGAGAGGTAGGTGGAGAGTTTCTCGCAAGGTGTCACTGGACATGACAGACTTCAGGTACAATCCTACAGGGTCTCTTTGCAGGTGTCAACAAACTGCTTCATAACTCTTTGAAGACTTTTTTTTCTTCAGAACTCAAAGGTACCATCTCTGGCTGAGCAATACCCTACAGTGCTTTTTCTTAGGCCTTTTCTGAACTATCTTAATTTTTGCCTTCCTACTGGTAACAAATGTTTCTGGCAAAATCATTCTGCAGATTTGTAGGGAAATGCTTTCCTCTTCTGAAAGTCTTCAAGGGTTCCTTGCCTTCTAAAGCACTAAGTGCCTCCAGACAACTTTTGGAGAAGACTTTCCTCACATTTATTGCAGGTATTGCACACCTGATCAGATATTATAAAGCAAACTGTACTACACTGGTCTACACCATGTTAGCTATGTAACTGTCTAGGTTATTCTTCCAAATGGCAATTTAGATTCCTGTAGATTTCTGAAAATTGTTGTGTCTTCACACAATTTTTTATTTGGCACTGACCTATTTCAAAAGAAAGTCTCTCTTCACCTTGGTGTGAAAGCACTACTGAAAACCCTATAAAAAAAGGATATCCTGAGATCTACTAAAGCAAAAATCTTTCTTAGCTTGAATAATTTTTGATTTCCACTGACAAGTAGACCTTTGCAGAAGTTTATTACAGGGCTGACTTATTTGCAATAGATTCATTAGAATATTAACCACTTGACCAATTTTATACAGAAGCTACTCAAGATGGCAGCATGTTGACCTGAAAACACCCAGGAGAATTACAAATGGAGCTGGGGCAAAGACTTCTGGTAAGTGACCTAGAACTTTGCAAAATGCTTTGGAATATTAGCTAATGCATTATGCTCATTGCTTTACTAAAAACTGGGGTCAGCAGAGGCTGATGACATTTTGCATGACTGCAGTAGTCGTAAAGGATAAACCATCAAAGACAATATTGCAGCCTTTTCTAATATGCAGCAGGTCTTGATTAAAGCAATCTGAACAAGTTCCCAGCACTGATGAAACCAGACAAGAGATAAAGACTACCTGAAGGGAGCAAAATCAGTAATTTCAGTTTTACTTGCTACGTATATTTTGGCAAAGTACAAAGGCTGAATCTCAACTGAAACACATTTGTTTTGGGAGCAGTATATATATGGAGAAAGACAGTTTCTGTCTCAGGAATCTAGCCTTGCAGGCTAGATTGCAGGCTGTTACAGTGATCAGAATTTCCTAGCTGAATTATTTTGTTACTAGCAGAAAATCTACCTCTGTTCCACAGTTCTGTGTAAGACTATCAGAGCTGGTGACTCACTATTACATAGGTAATTTTTGTTGAACCCCTGCCCTACTTTCAGTGCTACCTTTCTCTGAATGCTGTGTTGATCTCTATTTATTCGATTTAGGATTTTAAATACCTTTGAGACAGCTATTTTAGATATTGAGTTACATTTTGCTTTCATTCAGTAGAGCTTTGTAATATATGTGTGACAAGAACAGGCACTGTTGTTTTAAAACACTGCTGCCGAAAGAGATGGCCTTGCTGCAGGAGTACAGTGTATTCCAAGCTAACAGTAGCCAACTGCTACCACTTGTCCTGGAGAGGCATTTCACCATACAAGATGCAGGCCTTGCATGTCAGTAGCCCATCAATGCATTCACCTGATACCTGTGGGGAGGCTGAGCAGAGGCGAACAAGGAAGTAGGTGAGGAGAGGACCTCAGGAGAGGCTGGGTCCCCATGTGTCATCACTCAGGTGAGGGAAGTGCGATTCTCTCAATTAATTAGTGTTAAGAACCTGTGGTTTTGATATTAAACCTACATTAACTCTGTTGCTTTGGTGTCCAATTTGCAGTTCAGCCTTGGACAGCCATTACGAGCCTAGGGAGAAAAGATTCAGGGTATTGTATTTAAGTTTTTTTTAGATGTGAGGGGGTAAGACAGCTTTTTACAGCCTCTACAGAGAAAGTGGAAGGCTATTTACAAGGTGCATTAGAGGTTAAATTTTCACTCAAAAGATTATTGCATAGGTTCATTAATCTATCTATCTATGTTTTGGAGGAAGAACACAACTTTTAAGAGTCGCAGAAGGTGCCTTCCACTGTCCTCATGACATGTGAGAGTGTGTACACATGGAAAAATAAAATAGCGTCAGATGAAAAAGAGGGAACTGAATGGGAACCCTGCTTGTTGCAGGGGACTTGGACTAGATGACCTTTAAAGGTCACTTCCAACCCAAACCATTCTACGATTCTATGATATCTGCTTCATGGCTTACTGGAAAGAATTTCATTCACTACCAACTCACCAGCCTTAGAGTCTGTCCAGATCACCACACATCAAAGAAAATATTCTTACAACATGGCCAGGTAGGCTGACATTGACATGTATTGTTTCAGGTCAAAGTCTTTGCAGGCAAGATTAAACCAATCTGCCTGGTAGTCATATACAGAGTGACCACAATTACAGTCCATCACTGGCTGGTAAAGACAGGAATGCTTCCACGAGTGAGTCTGAGGTCTAACACATCTAGTAGAGATTCCCACACTAAAGTTGTCTCAATGTTTTTGCCAACACCAGACTTTATTCTGGGATTTTATGTGAAGATAAACTCCTTAAGCAAACAGTAGCACCTTCTATCCCTAATGAAACGCATAACGCTGTCTCATTGTCTTCTTTAAAGAAGTCTATTTCTTCTTCTGTAGTAGTTCTGTTCTGGTGCAATATTTCCTCTCCGTCACATAGCTCCCTCTCTCCCCATTAACAGCAGCATCCAAGCCTGTTAGAGCATTTTTAAATCACAGAGTTGCCAGTCTGAAAGAAAAAAAGTCTGTTGGGGGAAAATAGAAAGGTTCTCTGCTTTGATGTGACTCTCCTGCTTTATTTGAGGTTTATTTATAAAAATATATAAAACAAAAATAGAAGTTTTACATTTTCTCACTTTTTGACTCTGAGACAATGATTTCTCGTTTTCTTCTGAAAATGAGCCCTTTTTTCTCTGCTTTTTCTTTGTCTTCTCCTGAAAATCAGCTTCTAAAAAATATTATTGTGTGCATTTTAATGTCCAACGCTATCAGGGAAATGTGTGGAAGTTGTAACTGAGCTCACTCAGTCAAGGCTCTGCATTCGGAATTGCTGTCTAGATCCCAAGTGCTGTCACAGCAAAAAGGCTGCATCAGTGACAGTTTTCTCATTTGATCTGCCCACAATGGGGAATTGTAATTCTATCCTGGTGGGCTTACTAAAAATGTCTCCTCCCTTACATTGACAGATAAGAGAATATGCTGTAATCCTCATTCTTTGTACAGGGAGCTGCTTGCCACTTTGACAGAGAGAACGAACTCCAGGCTCCCAAAACAAGTTTTTGATTGTTTACCTGGTCATTTCTCTGGATTCTTTTTCTGAACTATCAATATCTTGTCCCTATCATTTTCACCGCTCATCTACTGAAAATGTTGTGTTGTTCATAAAGCAAAGAAATTCTTAGAGGAGTAAAAAATGTTATTGCTATCCATTCTCTGTGACTTGACAGCAATCCTCTCAGAAGCCTTAAGCAGTGTTAGGCTTCCTTTCAATTCAGGATGTAATGTGCAGAAAAGACTCAATGGGCTACATCCAAAATATGATTATTGGCCTAAACTGGGAACTAACTCTCTAAATCCCAAACTGTAATCCTGAATATGTGTGGGAATCGACTGGGCCGCGGGCGGCCTTGATGATCTTGATGGATTACAGCCATATCTTTGAGCTAATTATTTTGTGCACCTGTGGATGAAAAACAGGAGGAAAGGAATGAAGAAACAGGATGGGAAAATCCAATTCTTTGATAAGCATGAAGGTCGAGTGAATGGACGCATGATGACAAATCAGAAGAACAAAGGAGCCGCATGCCAAAAGATCCTCACCAACAAGACTCTGGGGGTGGGGGACAAGGGGATATAAAAATGTTATGATTAACCAATAAAGTGCTTCTGCTTTTGCTTGCTTTTTCTTGCTTCTGCTTGCTTTGTGACTGCCGTAACTTATTGTGGCGTGCTGCCACAAATATGAGACTGTCATGGGTTTTGTGGCAAGGTTCTGATAGCAGGGAGGGCTATAGGGGCGGCTTCTGTGAGAAGTTATGAGAAGCTTCCCCCATGTCTGACAAATCCAGTGCCAGCCGGCTCTAAGACAGACCAAGGCCAAGCCAGTCAGCAAGAGTGGTAGCGCCTCTGGGATAACATATTTAAGAAAGTGAAGAAAAAAACTGTGGTGAAAAGGCAGTCAAGAGAGAGGAGTGAGACGATGTGAAAGAAGCAACTCTGCAGACACCAAGGTCATTGAGGAAGAAGGGGGGAGGATGTGCTCGAGATGCTGGAGCAGAGAGTGTTCCCTTGCAGCTCGTGATGAAGACCATGGTGAAGCAGGTTGTCCCTCTGCGGTCTGTGGAAGTCCACGGTGGATCAGATATCCACCTGTAGCCCGTGGAAGGGATCCCACACTAGAGCAGGTTTGCTGGGAGGGCTTGTAACCCTGTGGGGGACCCACGTTGGAGCAGCCTGTTCCTGAAGGACTGCACCCCATAGGAAGAGACCCACACTGGGGCACTTTGTGAAGAGCTGCAGCCCATGGGAAGGACTTATGTTGGAGAAGTTTGTGAAGAACTGTCTCCTGTGAGAGGGAGCTCATGCTGGAGCTATGGAAGAGTGTAAGGAGTCCTCCGCTTGAGGAGAACAGAGCAGCAGAAACAAAGTGTGATGAACTCTCCTCAGCCCCCATCCCCCATCCCCCCGTGCCCCTCGGGGGGGAAGAATGTAGAGAAACATGAGTGAAGTTGAAACTGGGAAGAAGGGACGAGTGGGGGGAAGGTATTTTAAGATCTGGATTTATTTCTCACTATACTACTCTGATCTGATTGGTGATAAATTAAACTCCTTTTTCTCCCCAAGTTCAGTCTGTTTTGTCCATGTCGGTAATTGGTGAGTGATCTCTCCCTGTTCTTATCTCGACCCATGAGCCTTTCATCATATTTCCTCTCCTCTGTCCAGCTGAGGAGGGGGAGCAATAGAGTGGTTTTGGTGGGCACCTGGCATTTATCCAGGCTAAACCAAAACAGAGTTCAGTATCCAAAATGCCATAGGGGAATTTATGTTCCCAATGGACCTTTTTCCAATATTTAACTTCCCTGATACCAAGGAGTTAGTAATGTACCAAGGCATACCTTTATCTCAGCAGGTCAAAAAGAGCAGTACTCAGTTAAATTAGGCTGCATTTGCTAGTCATCCTAGGGCATAGGTTTGCTGAGGGACTGATTGCTATAAAGATTCTCATCATAGCAGTTTATCTGTGATCTGTACAAAATGAAATAGGAGCTGCCTCTTCAAAAGAGAAAGAGACAACAAAGTCTGAGGAAGCACTTGATACAACAGCAGAGTGGCTATTAGACTTTCTTCTACGTCCTGCTGGAGGGCTTCATACCCAGCACCTCCTCGGCCCCTCTCAAAGCTGCACTGACCACAAGGCTGGGGCTAATCTCTGGCTTGCAGCTGTGTCTGTGGACAGCTATGCAGCTGTGGGTGTGCTTTGCAGTGAAGGAGAAGAATACCCCTGTGGGAGAGGCAGGCTGGGTTTCAGCCCCTGGGCACAGGAATGCATTCTTTTTTCTGGTCATCACATGAAAAAAAATTCAAATACTGGGATACTCAGTCCTTGTGAGCAAGGGGAAAGAACACTGTGCTGCTGGGTGTCAGAAGGAAAGACAGGTTCCTCCTCCATTTTGGAAGGAGTTTTGACAGGAGTTGGGGGCCCTCCTTCTGAGGAGGGTTCAGAACAAAAATACCGGTGAGACTGTGGTGCCGCTAAATTGTTGTGAGAGTCTTTATTGAAGGCCATAGGCCTGGTGCTTCTTATTAAAATGATTTAAACACTGTCTTTCATTTAGTTTCTCTTCTCTAAACCTCTGTGAGTTTTTTTGGAGCTTCTTTCAAGGTGCCTGAATATGCTGAATTATAATAATGAAAAGCAAGATGCTGAAATCGTTCCATTCTGGAGCCAGATACTTTCAAGATGGAAATTGTAATGCTCAGCATCATAGTGTCTAAACTCAGTCTTCAGCTTGGTTTCATTTTAGTTAGCATGTGGTCTGACTCACACGTCCATGAGTTGAACTGCTTCTGTAATGAATTTTCAGACTGACAATGACATTACTGAGACAACACATTCAGTCTCTGAATAGCGTATGTGTGGGGAAAATAACGTATGAGAAGGCTATTTTTCATATTAAAAATGTTTTCCCTCTGTCTTTTCTTTAAACAAAAAAAAAATCACTAAAACAGGTAAATTTGCATGTTTCATCATAATGGAGAAATCTGAATTAATTTTATAGTTTTGTTTTACCTCTTTTTTCCCTAAAGGAAAAAAATGCGTGTTTACAGAAAAAAAAAAAAACACACACCCAAAAAGTGGTCATCTAGGTATTTTTCTCGCCAGCTATTTTTTCCATACCTGGAATTTTCGTTCCAAAATTCTTTAAATATTATTTCTACAGACTAAATATTCATCTGATTAATGTATTGCTTAGAATTATTGTTAATATTTAGCCTTAATATCTTCCGTGTGTTCATAACATCAGCAAGTCAGACAAAAGATGTCTGACTGTATCTCAGCTGTTACATTTGTCAGAGGATAGACCCAGCCTCCCAGAGCCAGCTTCATTAAAATGCATTAGATTACCATAGGTCTTAAAAAAAGTCACCTAAGCAGTCTCACTTTGGGAGCAGGGACAGAAGTCCTTGCTGTCAAATCTCCATAACTGCTATCTCCTATATCTGGCAGGTAAAGCTAATTATATTCCTGCTCATGGAATTTTTCTGCTCTCTTAGGGAACAAAAGCAGAGTTCAAGAGCCTGCCCACCTGAAAAATGATCACAAGAGATCATTGGGGTCACCCACCTAAGGGGACACTTCTAAACTTTCAGGACAAATAGAAAAATGCATAATGAATGTAAATCCCTATCAGACAGATGATCCTGGAAAGAAGGTGGACTCAACTGCTGTCTATACTTAGCTGGCACTTAAGAGGATCAGATCCAAGCCAGACTCCTGAGGTAGACTACATACTTGGTCTAGTGTCTTCGAAAAGCTCTGATGTGTTATTAGACCCTGAGATTAGAACTGATATGAATTACATAGCAAAGGAATAAGAATTCGCAGCAAGAAGCAATTCACAGCAAATAGGTAGCAGCTATTCTGTATCACATTTGATGCCCCAAAATAGAAATGAAATATGATCCAGAAGGCGATAAGTGAACAAACACAATTGATTCGTAGGAAAAGGAGGAGGGATATGGGTTAGAACATTGCTATTGACTTTGTTGTGTTACACCAGGGAATGGGGTCTGAATGAAATACGTCTAGCTTGAATCTGAACTGCCAGTCTCAACCCTATGATTAAAAATAAAAACTGTTGCATCATGACATGCAGCATTCTCGTGTATTATTTCCAATGAAAAAGTATTTTACATAGCTGCACTGCATTACATTTCAGATATAATAGATTATGCCTAGTTTTAGGCTATGTAAATAGGCCTGGTGAGTGACAGGTTACAGAGGAGCTGACTTCTAGTATTACAGAGAAGAAAAAAAGATAGGGGAAAAATACTCCTACAAACATGAATTATCTCATATCAGATACAAAACTTGCTAATAACAAAGTGCTAAATCATTTCTGGGATCTGATCTTGTTTGCAATTTGTAAGTTGCAGAATTTCCCTCTAACCATCAAAAACAAAAGTGTCTGATTTCTACAGTGACGTACCACAGCAGTACACAAAAAGATTGCTTTCTCAATTCAAAGGCATAAAGTTAATTAATTGGTGTAAAACTATGTATTTTTAAGAAAATGAATTTTTTCAAATGACTAAGTGTTACAGAACTGTTGCCAGGATGATTTATTGCTATCATGTAGATAATAAATTCAAATCTGTTAGATTTTTATTGAAGATACTATAAATTAACACCTCAGGGTTATTATGTTCAATTACGTGAACATAAATATTAATAACCAGCTGTGACTGTCATCTACACTTTATCCAGTTTAATACCAAATACCATATTGGACTGAAAAATATATGTATACAATTGAAAAGGTAGGAAGGATAGCAATGGGACTTTGAAGAAAACACATTGGAAACATCAGCTAATTGCTAATTAGACTCCCCAAAAATCCGGTATCTGCAGTGACTAATGTGCAACAGTGGAAAGGAATGAGTCATTCTGGCACACTCAGTTTTGCTTAACAGTACAATTAATTGTTCGTCTTAAGGGGGAAAATGTTTATTACACATGTTCCCCTTTCTTCCCTGACTGAGGTGGAGCATTCTGAATATTATTCAAACCACAATTTTTGTTCTTACTTGATATTGATTAGCCTGATCTAACATTTGGGTAATGCATCTGACTTCCATGTAAGGGTTCATTTAGTTCAGGTAGCTGAAGATTTATCTATCATCATCTTCACTAGGCATTGAGAAAGCACATCTTAGCTGGGTGTATAGTAAACTTTTCAGAACAGAGACGTTTGCTGTTACATTTGTAGAAAAAACACTGGAGAAAAGTAATTTGTAACTCAGGAGCAAGACTTGGTAGAACAACCAAAAAGGTTCAAAGACATTAAGGTGACCATAAACATTTCTTCTTTTTTGGTACTACAAAAAGTCAGCACTGCGCTGTTGAAGCCCTCATGGTGATGCTATGGATTGCTTGAGCTTCCCAGAAGAACCACTGGAAGAGTCTCCACAGTGGCACATAATGAATATGGAAAGCAGCAGCTTCAGAAGAAAGGTCGGCAGAGCTATATTTACAGAGACACAGGGACCCAAGGACTCTGAACACTCAGTATGGATGGGTCGCAGCTGCTGCTCCAGCACAGACTGCCTGAAGCGCAGCTGCCAGCTCCAATCCTGGGCATGATGCTAATTTCTGCAACCTGACAGATTCCTCTTCCACTCCTGAGATACAAAATTGCCATCATCCCCAGACAAATCAGAGATTTCACCAAGTGTCATGCACTTCTTCAGAATGAGGGAGGTAAAGAGCTCTAGCCAAAAGAGGTGCCTAAAGATTGCTGCAAGTGAGATGTTTAGGTGCAACCCTGCAAGTACATAATATTTAAAGGCTCCACACTTTTTACTCAAATGTTCTTCAACCACTCACAGCTGTGTCCTGGGTTTGGCCAGGACAGGGTTAATATTCACCGGACTCCAGGAAGGGGCACAGCCGGGGGGTGGGGGTTGACCCCACCTGGCCAAACAGAGCCCGGTATTCCATACCATGTGA
>Ga0065711_1040920_pt1 | contig 16554 bp, 6 predicted proteins | sample Hoacrofraction12_FD_59098 | JGI IMG/M metagenome (GOLD analysis project Ga0065711, IMG submission 59098) | Hoatzin crop microbial communities from Cojedes, Venezuela - Epithelial fraction 12 v2 (version 2) | ecosystem: Host-associated > Birds > Digestive system > Esophagus > Crop | place... | reverse complement strand
GCCTTCCGGTGTATCTACCACACCTCCCAGTTTGGTGTCGTCAGCAAACTTGCTGAGGGTACATTCTAACTCTTCATCCAGGTCGTTGATGAAGAAGTTAAACAAGACTGGGCCCAGTACTGACCCCTGAATTCATTCATTAGTAAGCGACTGGGATATGCACTTTACATCTAGAATTTGCCTTACTATCAAGTCAACTTTTTCAGTCTGAATGAGATCTAGAATACACTGAAACTTCACACAATAATTGTACTTACTAAAGCTATCTCACCATAAAAATGATCCATAGAGTTGCCTTCTTGCATCTGCTTTCTGAAAAATAGATGCAAGAACATAAGCCACAAATAATAACATGGCTGTTCAATGGTTAAAACACTTTTTTTTGTCCAGTTTTTAAAGCAACACATAAGTCTAGACTGACTATGCATGGCACTCATAGCCACAATTTATGCTTTTCTCAATAGATATTCAAAGCTGTTAGTGTAAATGTAAACAACAAAATACTACACTTTTATAGAAGCATAATTATTTCTAAACTATGACCTGTATTTTATTTGAAGGTTGGTAAAAAAAAAAAATAATCCTTTTTTATGCTTTAGAGAAATCTACAAAACATTACCGTATAATTTTATTCTGACAACTACCACGATAAAAGCCTTTTCTGAGAAGAACTGATACTTCGGTTTAAGATGACATCGCTTCGTTAGTAAGTGCAATGATAGTATTTCTGTAATTCTCTATGGGTATATTCAAAACCACAGGTTAACCATAACAGAAAACGCATTTTAAAAACCTGCTAGTGTTGCAGACTTGGAAAAAAAAAATCTATACCTAAACCTGCATATTCATTACTTTCAACACACACTAAACATTAGATTTTTAACTAGATATTTGAAAAGAGTCTCGAATCACAATTCTAAACTGCAACACAAAGAAGGAGGAAAAAAAAAAAGATTCTTAGCTTCATAGTCTCTAAAACCATAGCATACATGTTATGATATCTATATATCAAAAACGCAGAGGCTGCAAGGTTTACGGAGAAGCATGAATTAGTAAGTTATTCAACATGACATTAAGATCTGTTTCTAGTAAGACTGTAACTTTGGAATCTTTTTAAATATACAAAGGTCGAAGTAATGTAAGACATAATATAGGCCGAAAAAGATCCAACAATCTGGTTGCTATGGTGAAGACAGGAGGAAGCAGAAAGTCAAAACAGCATGCATAAATAGTTTAGAAAAATACTTGGATAAAGAACAAAAAGATGTGATGCAAGAATGTAACATGAGACATTAAACTGATTTCACATAATATATGTGAAATTAAAGAATAATGTGTACAAAGATGGAAATATACACTGAAAACTTACTGAGGAATCTACACTATTGCAAAGCCAGAGACATTTAACTGACCATTACTATTTCTATTAGAAAATGAAAGTGCAAACTACAATTCCTGATCTTCATTAAGTTTTTTTAAGGAGAGTAATCTTGTTGGCTACATAAAAGGCTATTTAAATAAAATTTACAAAATCATATTATGTTGATATGACATAATCACTAATAAATAATTAGTGTTTCATTTACTTTGAACCCCTTAAGATCTAAGATGACAGAAGTGTTTTCTTGTTTTCATTTACAATTTAACTTAAAATTATCTCAGCCATTAAATGATCCAGCAGATTTAAACAAATGTTAAAACCCAGAAAATTTACTATCTTAGACTTACATAACTGAACTTATTTACATATTATTTCCAGATCAAACAGCAACAGTAATAGCAATAGTTATAACTGTGATCAACCTATTCTTACAAGTATATATGATCTCCTCACAGTAAGAGACTGAGGTTTAAAATAAGCTAGAACTAAGAAAACAGAGATGAACAATAGAAGTCACAATTATAACAGTTCAAATTTAGTAACTATGAAAGTACTGAGACTTATTCTAGCACACAGAATGTGGTTTCATAAAGCATAAACTTTGCTTCAGGAAATTTTCTCCCCCTCCTCCCCAGTATAAAATAGCAATTAGAGAAAAATACAAATAACTAAGGCAAATTTAAAAGCAAAATTTTGGTTTGCTCTAGTAAGGCAATGTTCATATTTCATGTATCTACCTCCCTAAAAGAAAGCTATATTCCACCTTAATTAAACTACACTACTTAGCGCTGTGGAAGCAGACAACAAACAAACTGGAGAAAGCAGACAGTTTGCAATGGGAACCCACCAAGTGCATAGCTATTGTACCATGAGCAGCCACTAGTCTTTAGTCATATAGTCTTGAATGTCCAAAAAAGAGAAGAGTATCTTTTCTATCTGAAACCCAACTTATATTTGCATGCATGTACTGTTTTCTAAGAAACAAATCTCTGTGAAGGAACTTGATCTGGCATATGAAGCTTAATATATACGTAGCAATCACATTACAGGTGAACTTCCAGTTGCACAAGGGAAAATTACACCAAATAAAAATTTGTCAAAATAGTTTCTGAGAAAAAGTTGAACAACCAGAATATTTACTCACTGAAAGCAGCATTAACATACCTTTCAACCTAACTAGAAACTGAAAAATAACAGAATAATTCATTTTTAAGTGTAATAAAGAAATCTGAATGAACATCAGGTCTCTAGAACACAATGGAGTACTTGTAGGATCAACAAGTTATACAGCTCTATAACTAAAGCCAGTGTCAATCAAGGTCCTCACACAAAATCCTCATGTGGATAGAGTCACCATATTTAATAAATAAATTCAGGTATTATCAACAGCATTAACTTGTTGATAGGTGAATATAAACAACATAGTCCACATTCTGTAGAAAAAAGTTAATTAAGTTAATTAAGAATAAAGAACTGCCTTGCACAATTCTGTTTTGTAACTCCTCAATAAGCTAGACTAACAGCTTTACATTTTTTGCAGTTGGAATTTATTAGCTATCAGGAATACTAGGCTTTCAGTCGTACACTGCCTATCAAAAGTTACTTTCTGACTATAGCTTGAGGACTTCAGGCCAAATGTTAACAATTTATTTCCGAGATGTTCTTTGAATTGAAGGAGTCACTCATCCTATCTTTTTTTCTTTTTTAATAGGAAGCTATATTTTTCTCCCAAATTTCAGAACTTCCTTTCGAAATCACATTTTGGTGCCTGTACTGTGAACCAGAGTCTCTATTCTCTTAAACGGCATTGCAACATTATGCTGACACCAAAAACCAAATCAAATGAAGAAAGAAGCGAGAAACTACTGAAAGGAAGAGACAGCTCAAGGTGATCTCAAACCACGGTGTCTCGACATCAAAACAGGATCCAGCAGCCAAAATTAAAACAACACCTATAATAATTCATGCATGAAAAAGAAAGCTAAAAGGGAACAATACCAAAGTAATAAATGAAGCCTCTAAATTTAGACTATTTTATTTAGATATAAAGGTCAAACAACGCCTAGCATAATCACCAGTACTGTACTCTCAACTCAGTTTTGTAAATATGTTGAGATTTAAGTCATTGGTTTTGCATGACAAGAAGTGTCTCAAAGACTTGAAAAGTATGTCAAATCTCAGTAGAAAATGACAAGAAGGTAATTCAGTCACCCCAACCTGATTTCCCATATTGACCTCCCCATTCTTCCTGATGTGTTGAGTAATATTGTCAAATACATTTAAATAACCAAACATTTTTTAGATTGGATGCCAGTTCATGCAGTTTAGGCTTGCTTAAGCTCGAAAATATCAGAAATTAATCTTAAGGACTTCTGTCTTCATTTTTGCTAGAATGTCTGATAAATAATTTCAACTTACTTCCAAAGTACATATGTAAATATTGTTAAAAAATTAACTAGTGAAAGAGATCAAATAATCCAGAGGGTAAGGGAAGGCAGGTTGTTTTCTTGGAAGCGGAGGGGTGAGGTGTTGTTTGTTTTGTTTTCCTTGGGGTGTGTTAAATAGCTCAGAAAAGGTAGGTCTTACTAGGAGTCTTCTGTAGGCGGAGAGAGCTAACTGACCTCACAGACCCAAGCTGGAAACAACCAGATTTACCAACATATTCTAGTTTAGGAAGTTTCTACTTGACACGCTACAGTTTGCATCAAAGTGCAAGATCACTGTAGACACATTTAAAGGTTGCCTAGTCCATTAACAGTGGTTGAAATAGAACATTAGGAATACTCAATGAGGTTTTAGAAGTTTCAATGCATTGTGTGTCAAGCAAGAGATTACACTATTATAGGGTATACTGTCTAAGCATCTGAGTTATACCGTTAAGACTTCGTGTGCTCATCATATTAAGCACTAAACTCTCATAGTCTCAAGCCACAATAAGACTGCAAGTAAACGTAAATGGAGCATACCTTCATTTAGATTATATGCTTTAATATACCCTGTAATAAGCCAATTATTCAAGGCTGTTCAGAAGAATGCTCATTTTAACTATTGATTTTGGACAGGCCTAATACAGAAAAAAACTAATAAAAACTACTGAGAAAAACACAGAACATGAGAGAACGATCATTTATTTAATTTTATGACCTTATGGAATGTGTATTAAAGTTCTGCTTCTCTTGAAGAAAGCGCTGAAAGAGGAGAAAACCAACAAAGCAAAAAAGAAAGCAAGTACCACGTAGTAACTGTAGCCACAAATTCATTTATCAAAAAATCATTAAACTACAAACTATGACAGGTAAAATTTCTGTATGTATAATATACTCATGAAGGTGTCTACAGTATGAGGAAATTGCACCACATACCTCCAGACATCAGATTATTCAGGTACAAAATTGTTTTCTTTTCTTTGGGATTTCATGTGCAACACTCAAAAAATAAGAGATATAGGTTCTTATTGTTAAAAATTTAAAAAATACCAGAAAACATTTTTCGATAGTGATCTATAAGGGAATCAAGGCATTGAAACTCCCTTGATTGATTTATCAATGTATACCTGAATGTAACACAGAGAGAGGTTTTAGATTGATACGGTTAATTACAGAAAATGCTAACGTCTCTTTTTTCTGGATTAAAAAAAAAATAAAATAAAAGGGAAAGTAGCATATAGTGGAATCAGTGCTACTTCTGACAGTAGTGCACCCTTCCAGCTTTCCAAAAGATGCAAGCAGTTTCAATCTTTTTTCTCCAACGAAATCAGTGTGAAAAATGAGTTATATACTAAAAGCAGTCAAACTTGCTTGATTACTGCAAGTCTGATATACTGTAGTACCAGAACTACGATACTGAAACAAAAAGCATATACTTCATTCTCAAAAGAAGCTTAGCTTTGCTGTCATGCATCCACAGGCTGATTTTGTGCAAACAGTCCTTGCTTCCTCTTCTCTCTTTCCACAAATCTACATTAAAATACTTTATAAACTAAATTAAATACTATCTTCATGTGATTTTTCTAACTACCGCTCATCTTCACCTGTTGTATTCTGAAACACAAAATCACCTGGTAAAAATATTTCCAAAAAACTTGTTTTCCATGTTTGCATTTGTACTGTTACTCTCCCTTTGCATAAGCTTCTCTATACTTCAGAGCATTTTATTGCTCAAAACGTCACAGGTATGAGCAACAGCTGGAGCCAAGAGCAAGCTTTCTGGGAAAACTGAAAATAACACTAAAATGCCATACACATGTTAATGAAACGCTGTCTAACTATAGCATTTCAAAATAACAAATAAATTTACTTACCTTATTCAAAACCAGTTAGAACACCATAAATCCCACAAAAGGGTACATGCTATTCACTTGGACTCAGTGGTATGAGTTATGCAGTAAAATAAAACTTAATGAGGTTTGTAGTTCCCAAGTCTGAAATTTGAAATAAATCCTGAAACCCTAACCTGAAACAAACCCCATTTATTTAGTCAATGTACAAACATAGTTGTTTAAAAAAGTAAAAAATAAAAAAGACAAAAAAGTTCCACCTTCTGTAAGGCAATAAACGGGATGCACTCTAATGTGTGTAAATCACCTTAACTTTTTCCTCAGAACTGGAGAGTATACTGGAGACCATACAGGAATCCGCAGCACAATTTTCCAAGAACACATTGGTGTTCTGATCTTAGAACAGTATTTCACAATTTGCACATTAAAAGCTTTTAATCACTAACACAAAATTGAAGGGTGAAGTCAATTTAGTATTTTAGGCACATTATTTCTAATGCACAAAAGGAACTTTTCCATTAATTTACAGCCCAAGTACTTAGAAATATTTAAATATACTCAAGGATTTAATATTGAGTGTACTATTTCATGTAACACCTAACAAAGTGCTACAATTTTCTTTAAATAAAAATTTTCTGTTAAAGACCTTTCCCTAACATGAAAGACAAATTTTTTATATAAAAAGACGGAGACAAACAGGAATCAACAAAGAAACTAGGTTCTGGGTTACAAGATGCCCCTCGCTAAGTTCACCAAAAATACAAACTTGCAGTAAGTAACATTGACTTCACTTTTCAAAAAAAAAGTAAAAAAGTCTTCTAGTTGAAAGTATGAGTATGTATACTCCAATTACAGAACCACGTTTCTTCAGCAGTATTACCGAAGTACAACAGATGTTACTTCCAAAGTTTGTATTTCTTAAGAGTTTTCTGTCATCTTTCACCAAATCTGTAATAGATATTCAGTAATACAGATCATTTACTGTACTATGACACACTCTTGTGGTACGTTAAGGAATGCAGTGATCAGCCAATCGTAAATGGAGAGATTCAAACCGAGAAAGCACCCGTTGCAAGCAAGCTTTAAGATACAGCATTTCAGAATATTATATTAAAAAGCAAGTGAGAGAGAGCTGTAGCATCCATTCTCACTAAAACGCTGTTGTATCTCACATGTTATTTGACAGAGACTAAATGATGGTGACGATGGAATTGTAAGTGAATTCTCATCTTTATCGGCTAGAGAACACATGAATACAACATCATACTATAAAACTGAGTGTAACTTCACTGCAAAGTATCATTGCTTATGTTAAAAGAGGAAACGTATTTCTGCATTAAAAATAGGTAATAGAAAATCTGAAGTACCTACCAAAGCTCGCATATCAGACTAATACTCTGAATATAGTTTTAGGCTACATATTAAAAGACTTTCTAATTAGCATGCATTTAAAATTCTGTCCAGAAAACTTCTCATTCCTTCAACAATTCAGGCAAACAAAATTTGTATCATTAAAGCTTCTTGAATTCCTGTTCTGTGCTATAGTGTTACAAGACTGAAGATGATGCAGATTCTACTACAAAGATTCTGATTAATCAGTCTAGTATGCAGATTCAATTGTTACATGTCTTTGTAAAAGAGAAGCATAATTTATCACAAAACAACAATAATAATAGTATTTATTTACTATCTAGTCACACATCTTCGTATTAGCCTCAAATTTTTAAAAGCTGAAGAAAGAAGGGAAAAAATAAGTCTGCTTTGCATCAGTTTGTCCTTTCTGTATTGCTTACGTTACCATCACCAAATGCAGCAGAAAAGGATTTTACCTCTCTCTTTCCATTATATCTATATACCGAAGGGTTGGCTACCTAGTCACTAGACCTCACTGACTTTCAAGAAATTAGTCTAATCTCATATGCATCAAAATTATTTATTAGTTCTACTTGTAAACAGTAACAAAGTATTCATTCTAATTGACCTGAACATACAACTATGGGAAGCATCATCACCAGTAAATGTGGTTCTTGCAGCAGAATTATACTTTGATTAAATCTATATGACTTCTTTCCCCCCCTCAAAGACAGAATACAGTATTTTCCGGAGTAAACATAAAAATCCAACTGGTGATCAAAGAATAAGTCTTATCTTCAGAGACTGGAGTCTCATAAGTACCAAGAGCTACACAGAGAGTCCAGAACAAACACTGATAGTGGTATGAATGAACACTTTTTTATTACTATTTTTAAGGAAGTTAAACATAATATACCTTCCATTTCACTCTAAAGGTAGGCACAAGTTCTAGAAAAATTAATCACAGTATTTTCTTGACAAATCAGAGGCACAATAGCCCCCTAACACAATAAACCATTTGTCCTTAATTTCTTCTACTCTTTTCATAGTGACTTATTTTTGCCACTGTTGTTTCAGGAAGTTTTTTATTTAGTCCCAATTATGACTCACACTGAGTTTTGGTCCATATTCCCAGGTTCACTCAGCAACGATAATCTGAAGACCAGAACTGTCTGCTTCTAGTGCATACGGGTATTCTGTTCTTAAAAATAACCCCTATTTTTATTCAAGTGGTTCAGATTCCTTATGTTTATTATAAAGTATGCATGTGCATGGCACAGCTTAACTCACCATTTGTACGCACTTGCTCACTACCTCTTCCACTATTTTGCTGAATAAGAAAGACTCACAGGTGCGTTCTGAGAGTCAACTGGTAGCAGTGAACGGATTTTTTCTTCCCCTTTTTCTAGTTTGATTGAGCCCAATCCTCCATTTATCACTGCTATTTCTCTTCTATAGAGCACTGAAAGAGCAATTTAGTTCATACTACTAGATTACTACTGACAGTAAACTTCCTTTCTTGGCTTTTTGCAGTTAGGATGATCTAACCTATTTTGGTTTTAGCTATATCTATCCAGGTTTGTTTCTTTTCACAGCAGCATTATAGATCTGTCGAACTCCACGTGCCAAGATTTCTCCTGCAATGTGCAACTGAGCCTTGAATCCCAGCTTCTCTTCACACATTCCAGTTCCATCTACCCTCCCTCCATTTTGTCAGCTTTGATAGCAGCTTTCCTTCAAAAAATCTTGCGGAACATCTTTTGTTCATACGCTTTTTCCATCTTCCCACTGTATCGAACAGATGACCCAAGACTTCGAGAACTTACATTGAAATGTCAGCAATGAAAAACAACTTTCTGCTGCACATGTATCACATACATTGCAGCCAGACTTTAAGTGCCACAAGGCATTACTCCGCACGATCAAGGGACTGCAAAGATAAGCATTCACCCTAAGCGGGCTCTTTCTAGCTTGTTACTCTTGCCAGCTATACATATGCATTTACAATTTTAGAAAGAGGCATTTCTATATCAAAGGACAAGTCAGATTGCACAGCGGGAAACATTTAGTCCTCACAGCAGTTAAGCCGAGTAATAGAGCTGATAAGGTTTCTAAGTTTCATTACTCAGGAGCTGTTAGAGGTGAGTAAGGTTGTAGAAGAACTGTCTTGTGAGTTAAACAGAAAAGCAGAGCCCCACTAACTTGTAAAAATAGGAAGAGCGGAGAAGCCATAGAAGAGAAATACAAAGTCGTTAAAAGCTACAGAATACGTTATCCAGTGTATTCATTCTCTTAATTAAAATGAAATTGAAAGCAACAAACTGATCCAGAAGAAGAATGTATGTAAAAACACAGCTACTGTTTCACTGTAAATATTGAACTATTGTGCCAGACAGGGAATGTTTATTGGCTTTTTGCTTGTTCATTCAGGGGGAAGGCTGCTTTGGGGACACTTGCACAAGAACTTCATCAATAAAAGACAGAAACATGGTCTGATTTTTTTCCACACTCTTTGTTCTCTCACCATCCAGTAGTAACACTGATTTGCAACAGGCAGAACAAAAAGCTGTTGCTGATTAGGTCATCTTCCTGAAGACAGACGTGCATATATTGCTGGATCTTTCACCCGACTAGTTCAGTGGGCCAAGTTCCTCAAACTTTTGTAACCTCGAGTGTTTTCTTTTCATAAAACTTTGTTTCTGTGTGACAAACCAGATGAATGAAGCGTTCTATCATAGTAAATAATACTGGAGGTTTAATACACACACAAATAAGTAATAATAATTAAAAAAAAAAAAAAAAATCACAGAAACATGTCCTGTCCTATTAGGAAAGATTTCAGAATGGTGAACTAGATTAGCCTGTGTAAAACGATATTTTGTTGAAACTCCAATTTAACTCCCCTCCCCAAAATTCTACCATTTCAGATCAATTAAGTTCTCTCCATTCTTACATAACTTCACAACCTGAGTGCTATTAGTGAGGGGAGAAAAAAAAAACATCTACCAGACATTTAAAAAATTCGTATCCTTTACGGTGATGCTTGTTTCATTAAACATGTTGAAAGAGTCCCGTTAAAAAGCCTGTTAGTAAACTATCAAGGCAAGATATTTAAAGGCTAGAAGAATCTAGAATGAAGAAACTGTATGAGCAACTTCTCATGTTGACATCACATAGAGGAGACCAGCAGCCTGCAATGGAAGTCTGTGTCTCAAATGGTCATATGAAGTAATCAACTTACTGCTTTTTATATAAGACCCCCCTTAATTAAGAAAAGAAGTTTTGTAATAGTTAAGGTCAGATCATATTTACATGGAGCTAGTAGGTAAAGAGAAATATGTAATCTCAGTGGGTAAGGAAAGAAGATGTCTGTAACCACTTTTTGCATATGAATAAATTATTGTTCCAGCAGAACCAGATCAAATGCAAACAAAATCAAAGGCTCTGCCAAATCTACTGCCATGTTCTGCACAGCATACCAGTGTCTACCCAAGTACTGTCTAACAGCTGCCTAACTGGAATTCACTGCTCCATTAACACATAATCTCCTTGTTTGATTTTCTTTTGGTTTGTTTTGTTTTTTAAAAAGAATGAATTACCCTTGAAATGAATTTTCTCTGAATCAAGTCGTTCACTAGGAAACTAAATGGTACATTTTCTAAAGGATGAAAAGTAGTGCTCATGTATATTTAAATGCTAACAATTTTCATCAACAGTGACTTTGAAGGTTTGCCAAATAAGGTTTGTTAAACATTTCTTTTCTTGCATTTTAATTATTTTCTCAACTCACAACAAAAAAAAGGCTACAATAAAAGCACTGTTGGAATTCAGATTTTATTGCACTCAAATGTTACCTTTTGTCAGATAAATGCTTGTAACATTAGATTAGGAATCCATCAAAAGCACTTAGTGCATAAACATGTAATAAAACTAAAAAGGAAGTAAAATACATGAAAATAAGTTTGTAGTAGGTGTATATTGTTTTGTACCTCGCATGCGATACAAACACTACCAAATTCATTCCTGCAAGATCCCTGCTGGTATAGGGACAAACATACAAGTTGTCAAAGTGAGTATTTTCAATTAAACAAAAAAAACTATTAGATTGAGCAGGGACACTGTGATGACCTCCTTTAACTCGCATTTTAAGTTTCAAACTTGTTTTTCTGTTCCACTGGTATTTATGGTTTAGGACTTACGATACTGAGCAGACTTTTTTCCTCTCTGGATACATGAAGAGTGTTATCTATCTCCTCTAAGATTTTACTTATTCACATTGTAAAAACATTCTCTACTAGAAATCAATAAAGGAACACTCCTCTTCCTTCTAAAACATCCATCCCTCAAAGGCTTTTCCTACCACAGTGTTCCTAAATGGGAGTGGAGTGCTTTTGTTAGCCTGACTATACAGTCATATTTTCATCAAACATGAGTTAACTGCAGACTAATATTGCATTTCGGGTAGAAATCAACTATGAAAAAAAAAAAAAAAGAATCACTTGCTTGAAACAAAAAGGTAAAGATGAACTACAGGAGCTACCGCTCCAGGAACTTCACTGAGGAGAAAGGAAAAACACTCTACCTGTTTTTAAACTGACAGGAAACCATAGTCTGCGTAGAAGGTGAGAATCAGTGATTTAATTACAACACATACTGCAACTCTGCCATAAAGCAAAATATTGAGTCAAAGTAAGTTAAAATAAATTGAAATTAAAGTAAAATTAATTCTTTGCTTAGATGGTTACTTACAAGTGCTGTAACAAACTCTTCAGCAATACCCTTTCACTGTCTGATAAAGCATTTCCTAACTGCAAATACAAGTCAAATTATCCTTTCTGGCAACAAAAGTTTCTCTAAAGCTATTTATGACATCTACTGACAGACTGCCTCTTTTCTACGGTCCTACCAGAATACTGATCTCATGCTTCTGATGATTCTGATGTAATCATGTTAAGGTACTGATAAGGGGACAATTCAACCTAAGAAATTGCCATGGAAAGAGATTAAAGCAAAAAAGATGCCACAATCTATAGATCCAAAAAGAAATAAACTACCAAATAAATGCTATTGTCTCATTATCCTAACCTTTATTATGTTAATGCCCTCTTCAGGTTTTCCTTTTTTTTTTTGCGTTTGCCACATATTTGTGTGGTTATCTCAATATGAAAGTCACATTTTTGGAGTTATTCACATCCCACCTCCTTCAGTACATTTAACTGTCTGAACAACTGAAGGTTTCTCGCATGCATGGTAGGACATTAAAAAAAAATTAAATTAAAATAAATGATATTAAACTAATTTTCCCAAATCAAGTCTGCTTTGCCTGTGATGGTAACTGGTAAGTGATCTCCCTGTCTCTAACCTGATGCATCAAACTTTTCCATTTTATGAGAGTGGTTTGGTGGGCATCTGGCTGCCAGCCAACATCAACCCACCACAAGAATATATTAATTCATGGATTCATACACATCAATCTGTATATATCAAATATATTTGACACAGATATCTAAATAAGATAAGAGATCATTCTATTTGTTAAGAATAGAAACAACTAATAAATTTATCACTGATGCAATACTAAATATACCATCCTTCTGTCCATGGAAAGATGACATATTAAAATTGCAAGATACCACTGACATTTCAGTCCTTTGTAACAGTGATTGGTTGCTGTCCCTTGTAAATGTCTACAATTTACTCCTACATTATTCCAAAATACTTTTTTTTCCTTTTTCATTTTATATGCAAAAAAATTTTAGAATAAATTTGGTTTAGAGGGTAGTTCGGGCAATACTGCAAGGTGGCCAAACTTCAACACAGCACGCTTTACTTCTACTTGTACATAGTTCATAATGATAACATTAAAAGGTAACATGTTCCTGAGTGTTAGATATTAGCAGAAGTTACTAGAATATATTGCTGGCAGTCTTACAGGTTTGCAATAATAAGATTCTATTGGAAGCACAGCCTGGAGCGACTTCTGTGTAAACCCTTCTCCAGAGGACGAAACTACAAGGACACTGGGCTCCACCTAATCCTTAAGGTGGCTGACCACAAGTTCTACTGCTCATTCTGGGTAGGCTGTGGCATGTCAAATACAGCACTAAACTGATTTATATTGCTGATTTGACCTTCTTGCTAGCATGTACTCTCTTTTTTGGTTTAAAATGTGTGAGATGTTGTTGGCACCATAGCAGTTTAGGCCTTGATGGTTTTTCTTACTGAGTACATAGAGGAGGAAAAGGGGAGAAAAATTAGAGAGAACTGTATTGACCTTTTCAAGACAAGTGCCAACAGAGATAGAACTCCCAAAGAAGTGCTTTATTTCTGAATAATCAAGTCTGGCAGGAGCTCTGGTGATGGGATCAGACACTGCCATCTCCAGTTAGATCAGGATGAAAATCTGTCCCAGTTGATTGAAAAAAAAAAAAAAAAGAGAGATCATGCAATCTGTCTCTCTCGAGTTTACTCGATCATTTCCCTTTGATATCTAGAAAAGAAAGAAAAGTAAATTTCTACTTCTCCATGTCATCTCCCATTAACTGCAGTTATCTGCATATTGTTAAAAATAATGAAGAATTTAGCAGTGGTTTCCTGTATGTTTGATCTGCAATTTCTAATCTTCATTTGGACTTCAACACTTCAAACATAACAGTTATGTAAAAAGTGTTGGATCAAGTCAACTCAACTTCTTAATAGTATATTTATAAACCCAGCACACTAATCATAAAGCATGTATTTCAGAAAACTCCTACCTTTCCTGTATTTTGCATACATGAAACAAATTGTCATTTTGCGTTTAAATACTTCCAAATATTTCTTTTTTGCTTTCTTGCACGCTAAATACAGCCTCCTAAGTCTTTGAATCACCTTTGGCAAACCACTTCAAGCACCCGAAGGATGGCTTTAAGCAACATGTAGCTGGTTCTCTCTTGAGTTATCCTGAACACATATCCCACATTAAGTCTAACAGTACACTCTCACTGCATGAATTACACTTGTTCACAGACTTCAACCAATTTATTGCTACATCTTCTCCACACCAGTACTCTTCAAACTAAGTACATTTCTTACAGGTTTTTCATTACTCTTCTCCCTTCTACAAATGCAAGGCCAAGCATTTGCATATAAAAACTTACCTTATTTCAGCATTGTAAGTCTTAAACATAGTAGCTTGAAGCTACTCCAAGCAAATAGGCACTCTTATGTCCATGATGAAGAGCCTAACAAATGCCCTACTGGGTCTGACCAGTGATCCCTCTAGCCCAGCACTCTTCTCTCTCCAAGGGCTGCAGTAAGACATATTACTTAAAAAGACACTATGCCAGCCTTCTAATCCCTTCTCCTCACACTTCCCAAAAAAGGAAGTTTCTCTTCCTACAAATTTTTTTTTTCCTATTTCTTTTGGACCCGCTGAACTTTTGAAATTGTCACCATGTGGTCCCACCAACTCCATAGCTAACTTCATTTTCAAAAAATTAAATACACTTTTCAATATCAGCTGAAAGATCCTTTGCAAGAAATTCAGAATTCTAAAAGAGCACGTGAAGAATGTCCTGTTTATATTTATCTAGATACATTTAATGAGTTTTCCTGTTATCTTTATTTGGGCAGGCCTTCCACATTTTAAATACTATCCTTTTCCTTGCGATACTGTCTTTAACTTTCCTATCGAGTCACATAGATTTTTTTACCCGGCAGCTTTAGTTGGGCTTTTTTCTGAATTACAATACAAAGTTTACTCAAACCTTGAAAATGGCATTTTCAGAATAGCCTCTGGGTGGCTAGTAGGCACGGATATCTTGCTTGCTTGACCATCTGCCTCCTTTATTCAGTTCCCTGTTCTGAAGTTGAATACCTATATAACAGATTTACTTGGATCGTTCTCTCCTGGTACAACATTAAGATAGTGATCATTCTCTCCTTCTCTCTGACCTCCTAGGTCCCGTGTGTCACTCAAGCCCATTCCCAGAACAGTTCCTTTTCACACTGGTAACAGGAGCACTGGAAACAGTCACTTGTTCATCCAAAGCTTTTATCTTCTCGTAGCATACTGATGAGGAACTGATTCAACCCACACGCACGTAGTCAAATCTCCCCTTTATTGCCACACAATTTGCGGCTTCTCTAATCTCACTTAGCATTTTCCATCACAAATATCATCTGATCCAAGAGCTATTAGTACGGTATAATATTGTACTATCAGAAGGAATTTCCATTCACAAGGTTTCGCATGGTAGGCTTCGTTTCCCCCAAGGATTTTCGTGCTGCTACACTTCATGGTATCTTTTATGCAAAGTGCCACTTTCTTGCCTATATGTCTAATCACCCCAGCAAAGTTGGCAGCATATTAACATCATACATGAGTGATTATTCTCCTTCCATCATGCTTCCAACACACCTATTATAAAGCAGTTCTCATTTGATAACAAGCATTTTTGTTTGTTCATCTTATCTTCTAAGCTTAACATAATATAAAAGTACATACAAGGTTTGCTCCAACTCTGCTGCTCAGTATTTCACATACCAGTTAACTTCATAACATATATTCAGTTTAATGTTTTCAAAGAATTATAGTAAGAGATTCCTTTGATACCATTGTTGCCAAAAAGACTCTTCACAGATTTTCTTCATTGATCTGCAACCGTGAGTATAATCCTGAAAAATCTTAAGCATTTGATATTTCTTATTATTTCTTTCTCTTTCAAGTCTCTAACTACCCTTCATATCACTCCTTCTTTTTGACTTTAAAAAGAAAAGTTATCAGAAAACCAAAGATCATTTGTGCAAGCCATTCATATTCATCACTTTATTATCATAACTTCTCAATTAATTTCTTTTTTCTCTCCCCCCTGCCGCCAGCCAGGGAGAGAGCCATGGAGCACATCCTATTTTCATACCAGTATCTTTAAGGCAGTGATTACATTCCTTACTTTTATTCTTCTAGCTGCTGACACAAAGCTAATGATTTGAGGGTTCCAGAATCATTTGTTTGTTTGTTTCTTGAAACATCTCACAATAAACTCTCATGTTTTCTTGCAAATATTTTAAATGTATGTACAATTTTCAGTCACAGTCAAACTTTCCTCAAGTATTCACAACAAAAATATTTCACACACACACTATGCTGTGTTTCCAGATTCTGAACCAATATTCTCCTCCCACATTCTCTGTGTAGCAGTAAATCTATATGGGTTTATGACAAAGGAGTTAGTTTTCAATTACGCCATTGCCTACTTCTTTCATATATCATAATCATAGAAAGTTTTGGGTTGGAAGGGACCCCTAGAGGTCACCTAGTCCAACCCCCCCGCAGCGAGCAGGGACACCACTAACTAGATCAGGATGCTCAGAGCCCTGTCCAACCTGGTCTTGAATGTTTCCAGGGATGGGGCCTCCACTACCTCTCTGGGAAACCCGTTCCAGTGTTTCACCACCCTCATTGTAAAGAATTTCTTCCTCATATCCAGCCTAAACCTACCCTGTTTTAGTTTAAAACCATTACCCCTCGTCCTGTCACTGCTGTCTCTACTAAAAAGATTGT
>Ga0065711_1008249_pt1 | contig 16554 bp, 5 predicted proteins | sample Hoacrofraction12_FD_59098 | JGI IMG/M metagenome (GOLD analysis project Ga0065711, IMG submission 59098) | Hoatzin crop microbial communities from Cojedes, Venezuela - Epithelial fraction 12 v2 (version 2) | ecosystem: Host-associated > Birds > Digestive system > Esophagus > Crop | place... | reverse complement strand
CTGCTTTTTAAGAGTTACGAGCTTTCATTTCTGTTTTACAATGCAGGAAAGAACAAAAACTTTTCCTTGTTTAACTTGCTAATTATTTTGTGATGCCATAGACCATATAAGTCGGAGAAAAGCCAGTAATACAGGAACATTTAATGAGATCCACGACTTCTGAGTGCACATGCTCTTGTAAGTCAGTGGTGTGACATAAAAGGCACTCACATTAACAAGACAAACCCCTAAAGAAGACAGAATATCTGTTGCAATACTACTGCAAATACAAACAAGGGTTTGCATTCACTTTCAATCAACTTCTGTTGTAAATGATGCCTCATCTGAAATGATACCTTCCCCTAATCTTTTACTAAGTCACACAAAGCAGGTCTCCCTTAGTGGGAAAAAACCACAGAAGAAACAAGTTTGAAAACATTTTCTTCAAATAATTTTGAATAACTGTCTTTGGTTTAATCACTTTCTTAAATGACAAGATATCCAATGAGTGTGAATGTTCTGGCAAACCTCTATGCTTCAGATATTTCATTCCTTTCCAAAAGGGTACAAAAACCCCTGACAAACAAGCCTCTCGGGAGATGGGGAGATCACAGTGAGCAGGGCAGAAAGGACGACTGGGGGATTTTGTTGAAGATGATCCAGAGCTAGAGGTGAAGCCAATCAAACAACCGCTAATTTTGTAGCAATTAAAGGGAAGACATTATTATTTGGCACCTTATTTAGGGAAGAATTTCTTCACATCTTCCTTATAAGGCTACTACATAATGACAAGAAATATTACAATTAAATATTACAATTTAAAGAAATTAAAATAGAAATAAAGAAATAAAGCTTGAAGAAAAACAAGGTTTTAAGTTAAAATATAAACGACTTTCAAATGCATGAAAATTAAATGTCTTTCACTGAAGCTATTTCGAAATGCACATTTCAAAATTTAGTACAAAAATCATATTTTCTTTCAGAATGAAGGAGACAGTAGAAGGATCATAATGAAAGAGGAGCAGATGAGTAGTGCAAAAACTACCTGTATTTACTATTATGTGCTTGAACACACGCAGGTTACTGGAGAAGATCAATACTGAGCATGGACTGAACATTAATGCAAGATATGCTATATGGATTTTTAGTACTTCTTTCTTTAGGGATGGCATTTCGTGTTTTCTGAACCAGAATTTTTAGTGTCAAAGAACTGAGAAAAATTCATAAATCACCCATCTGGAAGAAGCACAGTGCTATCAGCCCCCGTTGTCATTGCTAAGAAGACTCAGCTTTATGAGATTCTCCTTTACTCCTCTCTCTACCCCTAAAAAAGCAGAAGTCTTAGAATTAATGATGTTAGTTATGACATAAGTTAGCTATGGCAATTAACACAAGGATACATTTGACCATGATGAAGTCACTGTAGCCTCGAGTCTGACAGAAACTTGCATCTGTTCCAATAACCTGCTGTAAATTACATCCTTAGAAAAAGCAGCAAGTTAACATCTTCACCATAAACAGCCCCTTCTTCTTTAATCCCTAGTGGTGTATTTCCATACCGATGTGCGTATGTATACACATAAATACATACATACATATGTATGTGTATATACATTTACATATATACACACATGCATATTTATGTATCCTGACCAAGGATAAAGTGTCCTTTCACCTGTAGAGGATTTTAAGTTTTTGAATTCTTGAACTAATTAGTTTTAGTTATACTGCAATACTTGCATGATTGCGTTCAAGACTGACCCATCCCATGGATCAGTAGCAGCAATGCTTTGTACATGCACTCAAAGAGTCAATGCACGCTCACTAGCATGCTCCTGCTGAGGATCTGGATCTTTATTTCCACAACAGACAACAAAATCAGGCCAATCCATTTTGGGAGACGTAATGGAACACTCCTACACATTATTTTGCACTATTGATAGCTCCTGTCTAAAATGCTGGGTTTAGCGCACTCAACAAGATGTTTACTTTCAAATAAGAAATTAGATTCCTGATAAAGAACTGTATTCTAAGCCAAAGTGCCTAAAAATCTTTCTTTACTGTTCTATATCTGTTCCTAGAAGAAAAATTTAGCAATGTTTCAAGCATCGTATTAATAGACCCATCATCATATAATTTTTAAGAAAAGTACAGTTTTGAAAGTCTTTTCCAAGTACTTTTCATAGGCTGCCAACACAGATCTCTTCTTGGTAACAGTCATCCTCAGTTGCTTGCATCAGGATTCCCAGTCCCTGGAGGTAAGAGAGGAAGCAAAACATTCCCTTGGTTGAGGAGGATCAGGTTAGAGATCATCTAAGCAAACTGGACGCCCACAAATCCATAGGCCCCAATGGCATGCACCCACAAGTGCCAAGGGAGCTGGCAGATGTCATTGCTGAGCCACACTCTATCATCTTTGAAAGGTCCTGGAGAACAGGAGGAGTGCACAAGGACTGGAGAAAAGCCAATGTCACTCCAATCTTCAAAAAGGGCGAGAAGGAGGACCCCGGGAACTACAGGCCAGTTAGCCTCACCTCCATCCCGGGAAAGGTGATGGAACAGCTCACTCTGGATGTCATCATTAAGCAAGTGGAAGAAAAGAAGGTTATCAGGAGTAGTCAACATGGATTCTCCAAGTGGAAATCTTGATTGACCAGTCTGATAGACTACTACAATGGCTTGACAGACTGGGTAGCTGAGAGCACAACAGTAGATGTTGTCTACTGCAACTTCAGCAAGGCTTTCGACACAGTCTTCCACAACAGCCTCCTAGGGAAGCTCAGGAAGTGTGGGCTGGATGAGTGGACAGTGAGGTGGATTGAGAACTGGCTGAATGGCAGAACTCAGAGGGCTCTCATCAGCAGCACTGAGTCTAGTTGGAGGCCGGTAACTAGTGGTGTCCCCCAGGCGTCAGTACTCAGCCCAGTCTTGTTCAGCTTATTCATCAGTGACTTGGATGAAGAGATAGAATGTAACCTCAGCAAGTTTGCTGATGACACTAAACTGGGAGGAGTGATGGATACACTAGCCGGCTGTGCTGCCATTCAGCAAGACCTGGACAGGCTGGAGAGTTGGGCAGAGAGGAACCTGATGAAATTCAACAAGGGCAAGTGCAGGGTACTGCACCTGGGGAGGAACAACCCCATGCACCAGTACAGGCTCGGGACGGACCTGCTGGAGTGCAGCTCTGCGGAGAGGGACCTGGGTGTCCTGGTGGACAACAGGTTGACCATGAGCCAGCAGTGTGCCCTGGCTACCAAGAAGGCCAATGGGATACTGGGGTGCATCAAGAGGAGTGTGGCCAGCAGGTCCAGGGAGGTTCTCCTCCCCTAGTGAGTCCTCATCTGGAGTACTGTGTCCAGTTCTGGGCTCCTCACTTCAAGAAAGATGAGGAGCTACTGGGGAGAGAGTCCAGCAGAGGGCTATGAGGATGATGAGGGGACTGGAACATCTCTCCTACGAGGAAAGGCTGAGGGAACTGGGTTTGTTCAGCCTGGAGAAGGGAAGGCTGTGAGGGGACCTTATCAATCCTTATAAATATCTTACGAGTGGGTATCAGGAGGATGGGGCCAGACTCTTTTCAGTGGTGCCCAGCAACAGGACAAGGGGCAATGGGCACAAACTGAGGCACAGGAAGTTCCAGCTGAACATGAGGAAGAACTTCTTCATTCTGAGGGTGACAGAGCACTGGAACAGGCTGCTCAGAGGGGTTGTGGAGTNTCCTTCTCTGNAGATATTCAAACCCTTCCTGGACAAGGTCCTGTGCAACCTACCCTAGGTGACCGTGCTTTGACGGGTGGGTTGGACTAGATCTCCAGAGGTCCCTTCCAACCCCTACTATTCTGGAATTCCATAAAATGGCAGTGCTCAGATTTGGTACACAGATCACCAAAAAAGACATTTCCAAATAGGAAGTGCTATCTGTGAGATGCGTGTGCTTAGTTTTGTTAGCTTAGCTTGAATTCCAGGAACCCAGGACTACAAACTGTCACTGTCAATGGCACTGCATGATGCTCTACCACATGCAGTTAAGGGATTGTTTCTGATGAAGCCCTAAGGCATCCAAGCAANTGTTAATAGCTTCCCAGATTTCATAATATTATTACAAAATTATAGTGTGTAACAGGGATAAGTACAAGCGATTCCCAGGTGGTTGCTGGGATGAAATTCTTCCTTTCTGGTTCTGNAAGCAGTTTGCAATAGAGCTCCNGTGCTGGATGCCAGGTGGATGTTTTGACCTGCATGCAGTGCTGTCCATGNAGGCCTTACATTTTGTTAAAACAAAAACTACTCTGCAACACGCATTTTATGTTTCATGTGTATGCTGCTCGCACAGGCAAGAACTCTGCTGGTTCAAGATCACTTTACTAGAGTCCCATAGCAAACAAATTCAGCAACTGCTTTATATATATTAAGTCATATTTCCCTAGAGGCATAAGATGCTCTCTCTGAAAAGGAAGTCAAGTGAAATCACTGGCTAAATTGAATCAAAATGGGTTAAGGCTAGGAATATAGCTAAATCAACAAAGCCACTGGAACAAAACAGACCTAGCTTCATTATAACCCCCATATTTATACCACTGCACAAAGCAGGTCTAGAGTAGATCGCAATATCACAGCAGTATTCCCTTCTCTATGCAATGTGTAGAGCTATACACACCCAGAGGCAGAGTTGAGGTTGTACTGATAGCTAGTACCAAGATTTCCCTTACTGTAGATCATTTGAGCCTAAGACAGCAATATTACTTTAAAATACTTAGTCTAGATTGTGTAATGTATGTATCTATTAAAGCACATTAAAGCTTATACTTTGATACAAAATATTTATGAGAGCATTTTGCACTGAATCTTTCCTTGATGAGTCTGATATTCAAGCTGTTTCATGATCAGATCATCTAGTTCCTTTGTTCACAAGTTGAATTCACCTCTTTAGTACTGAAACAAGTTTTGGAGCAGTTTGGTAGTATTTTTGAAGTACTACTTAAAATTCTGCTGAGAAGTTTCTTCCTTGAAGCGAATGGTTTATTTGCTCAAGTGGGCAATGAAATTAGTAGCTTTAGGATAGAGGAATTTAGACCTGTTGGCAATAAGATCCCATTTTAATGACTAAAAAAAGGCTACTGCCATAAGACATCCTCATCCATAAAATAAGGACGTAGAATAGGTGTGCCTTTTTCCCATTACAGTGTAAACTAACACTGCATAGTAATTATGTTTGAGGCTTGCAATGAGATAGCTAGGTTTTAAATGAGACTGTAAGATTAAGAATAAATTTTAAAATAGTATTAATAGAACAGCAAATGAATAGCTACAAATCAACTATAGAAACCAACACCCCGACCTCCAATGAAGACAAAATTAACTACAGGAAGGAGAAGCCTGTGAGAAGGGAGCCTTGATTATCCAAGCACACACTGGCCATCTGATCTTGGATGCTGGCATTAAGTAGGGTAATCATTTGGATAATTGCGGTATTGGTTGCCCAACGCTTCCATATGTTCCATTAAACAAACCTTTGGCATGATGAACAGGCTGTAGGCAGATCTGTCAGAACTGAAATGGAAATACCTGAACTGCTAAAAGGGGTGGCAAAGCTTTATTTCAGAAAGTTAATGGCAACTCATGACCCCACACATCAGCTCAACTGGGCAGGCCCTTGACAGCTTAGCCTTGGACAGACACAAGGTGATTTCAAACTAATGCAAGCCACTCAGGAAAGGGGCAGCTTCACAAATTCAGCTCCAGACCTAACTTTTTAAAAATCAGATGGTATAACATTTATGAAATAAAATAAGGTTCCTTGTTATGAAATCTTTAATAGGAAGTGAAAATTTAAGAGCATTAAGAGTCATGCCTACTGCCTCACTTAGATATTGTGTTAGTCAACTATCTCAGACACTAGGTGTTTAAGTGAAATTCTCACCAGAAGGACCTGCACATGTTATCTTCACTCAACTGTATTTAATATTAGTGGTAACTGTCGATTTAATTGAGCAGAGAAGAAATTCAGTGAAAGTATGCGTATATCTCACAGGTTTATTTTCTTTACAGAGGTACCTTTTACATATTTTGGTGAACAGACCTACCCAGTAGGGATTTAGTTTAAACTCAGCAATCACTTTTTTTTCCCCTAACTACCATCTTCATGTAGGAGAGTGGCAAGTTTGTGGCCCTTACGCATCCAGGCCACAAAAAGCATATTTGATTTTGCAACTTTATACACACTTCAATGTTTTGCACCTGGACTAAAACATTCATCTGTCTCTTCCCTTCATCTTTGGAAACAGCGAATGGGTTAACATACTAGAACCTATCTGGTTTAGTCAGCCTTAAATTCTGGATCAGTATTGTCTTGTTTCCACGGACAGCACAGCTTCTTTATCCCCCAGAGAATTACACTAGGTTTGGGCACACAGAGGTTCTTCTCCGGACCTTCCACTACCAAAAGTTTATTCTAGGGTATGCTTCTCATGTTAAATTGTTCAGAATAATTTCACAGACTAGCCTTTTGCTATATTAATCCACTCTCTTCAAGACACTACTCCTACAATAAACTAAGCTTCTCTGCAATTCTGCTAAAAAAAGGAAAAACAATAAATTCCAGAGTGATTAAATAAGTTACTGAATCGGTGCCTAGACAGATATTTTTATGTCATTGCCAATAAACATAAAGTATGTATAGAAGTAGTACTCCCTTGCAAATAATCAGAAAGCAGCCTTCAAATGGGCCAGGATTCATTTTAGAAGAATGCAAATCTTAGCAAAATAAAAAACATAATCCATCTAATTCTGCTGAATGGATTGACAATTTTTGTACAGTTGATAGAAATATAGCACATACTTTGTGTTGGTTAGATGTGGGTGGAAACTGTAAATGTAATGATTATAATAGACCAATTTGAAAGTTTACACACTGAAGACACTTGTAGGCATCGCTTTCACATTCTTTAACAGTTTGTTGTGGCAACCTGAAATATTCTGTCATCCTTATCTCATGATGCTTGAATTGCTTTATCATCAGATGAGGTACAGCTGCAAATTCAGAAGGGTCTACCACTCTATCGGCCATTATGGCCTCCAGCCATATGCTCATATGCCACATTGGTCATCAAACACTCCTTACCAGCTGGATATGACAGCTACTACTCGATCCAAACGATCTTTAGTTGTCATGCCACAGCACACTAATCTTGTAAAACTTGGTGGAGTGCTCTAACTTTTCATTGTGTTTGGCATAAAGCACTGTTGTTATAGCTTGTTACTATTTAAATGTGGTATCAGGTGTCATCTTTATTTTCTTCCAAACAGCTGATGTTCCTGGGCACCAAAGCTAGCAGCATGCCCTATTGCAAGGACCATTCGGCATCTGCTGGCATCCCAGCATCCTATGGCACAGAGCATTTCCACAAGTTAATCCTTCCTGCAAGCCTCTGTTTTCTTTAAGATTTCAGTAAAGAGCTGCTAAGCTGTTTGCCCTTACACTCAAGGTCCAATATCATCACTGTGACAAATTAAACAAGTAATGATCTATTTTTATGACTTCATTGAATGCTTGCTTGAAATTTTCTTCCTGTGCCTAACTGGGGAGGTATATCAAGTAAGCATCTAAAAGAGTTATTCCTTAAGACTCCCTTGTTACCTTACCATTACAGGTAGGTTTCTCCTGGTGCACTAGATATTGTCCTTTTTATCTACAACTTCTGGGTTTACCAATGAATACCACAGAATTTAGCAGCTTTGCATGAAGTATTTGTTGTGGAAAGAACAGTTAAAATAGCTCTAATACTTCATGTTAAAGTTACCAGCATGTTGTGAAATCTTATTCTCATAAACCCCACCGTGATGGTTTTAAAATATAACGGTTCACAAACAGCTCTTTGAAAAGCAACTAGCCAGTCTACAACTTCTTCCTCTTGGGAAACGGTTGACATTAATAACACCACACAGTTCACAAAGGTTAGAGCAAAACTTCACAAAGTCTAAGTGAATTATCAGACCAACCATTCTGCATTCGAATGCATCTCTTGATGACTTCCTCATTCCTACCACTTGGCAATAAGCAATTCAGTATTTTGTTATTTCAAAAACAAGTACTCCACGCTTCAGAACGTTGCAGTGTTACACTAAGTATGAAAAGAGAGCCTGCCTTCGAAAGGCACTAGAAAGACACTATTTTGGATTAGTATTTCAAACTGAGTTTCCAATGTTTCATGGTTAGAATTTCAGATACGGGTGTCTAAAAAGCATGAAGTCAAAAGGTCAGGAGTCAAGTACTGCTTCTAGCTAGATTCAGAAAACAGGCTCTAAATATAACACTTAAATTTCATTTAGTGCCTCCTGTCATGTCAACAGCCCTTTATGTTGGAAATTACTGTTCTAGGGAAGAAAGTTACACAAATACTCACTGCCATTTTTTGATAGCCCCTATTATTACTTCACACAAAATCCAACGTTTTTTCTTTCAAGCCCCCACATTTAGTTACAGTTTACTAAATTCCGTGTAAAGGGTACAGGCTTACACGAACGTTAAATAAGAATTCACTTGTTTCTGTCACACACTGATGAATGAATGGCAAGTGCCTTCAACTTTTTAGGCTTAGGGTTATTTTGTTTTTACTACTAAAGGGCCATTTGTTCTTCCCTTATTTCCTGCTTTAAACAGGCTGCCCAGGGCAGTGGTGGAGTCCCCATCCCTGGAGGGGTTCAAAAAACGTGTAGATGTGGCACTTCAGGATACGGTTTAGCAGGCATGGTGGTGTTGGGTTGATGGTTGGACTTGATGATCTTACAGGTCTTTTCTAACCTTCATGACTGTATGATTCCTTCTCCTCCTCTTTCTTCCACTTCCCCCCGCCTCCCCCCTTCTGTTGGTGTCTTTTCCAGGAGAGCCCTTTCAGGCAGAGCCATGGCAGTTCTGTGGGCAAAGAAAAAGAGAGCAAAGCCTCATGACCTGAGTGAGAGCAAAGCTGTTCCTTGCCTTACATATGCTGTAGCATCTGCTGTCTTCTGTTGATGCTTTTCTTTCCAAACCAAGGCTTAAAAACAAACAGCAGCTTTTCAACTGGAGTAACACAACTATATGGTGTTAAGGACCATCTGCAAATTTGCATAGCGAGTGAAGGTAACAGTGAAACACCCACGGTCAGTGAAATGGAAGAGATGTTCATGAATGAAGGCACCTTCTCTTGGGTAGCATAAAAATAAAATCTGATTTGATAGTTATGTCAGTTTTTCAGAAACATGCAACACCACCCTGAAGATAAAAAGAGAGTTCTAATGGAATGACTGCTGGCGTTTAAGGCTACTCAAGTTAAATCTTGAAACAAACAAACCCCAGTTCCCACACACCCCTTCTACCCAAAACCAACAGGAAGAAAATGCACCCAAACAGGTAGAGTTTATACTCCACTGACTGCTGTATTTCCCATATAACTTTACCTAGCTGCTGCTTTTTTCTAAAAACTTTGAATAAAACAAGAAGTGGGCAAGAAGCGTGAGAGAACACCAACAGCATTTTTTCAATACCTCAGCTTAAATAAAAAGGCAGTTTATCATATTTTTTTTTTCCATCATCTTGATATACCTCGATGTCTCAGGGAGACAATAAAATGATTGTGCTCTTTGTACAACAGCAACCTGAACAATCTTACAACAGAGAAGAAAGACCTCCATCGACAGCAATGAGCAACAACTCTCGGCCACCTGGGATTTCAGAGAAATCATTCCAGCAGGCAAAAGCTGCAAATTAGGTATGGTGCTCAGCTCTTGTGAGTTTTAGAATGAGATCTTGCTGATAAATCAGGTCACGCCTTTCTTGAAATATGGATGTTTACATAAAGAGACCAACAGATAGAACTGTGCAATTTCCTCGTGGTATTGAAGGCACTATTTCATACTGATTTTTCCCTTATAAATGAATACCTAAACAGAGGATGAACTAAATGTTGGTAACAAAAATAGCACAGTGATTCAGAGCAACACAGAAAGCCAGTCTCAGTGAAACCAAGCAACCAAAGCAATCAAGCAAGCACACATCTGTGCCACTAGAAGTAAAAATTGGCTTTTTCTTCACTATCAAGTGCTGACACAACTGTGGAAAAGCCAAAAGCAACAACCGAGGCTTAACAGGGAGCTTCAGCTTGCTTGAAGACCAGTAGCTGATAGCTTACCAGACATAGCCTGTGCACAGCAGATGTTCTTACAGAAGCTTGTGCATTTCGGTATTGACAGCAAATAACAATTTAATGTTCTCCTGCACATACCAAAGCTTTACCTGTAGGCAGGTTCAAACGCTGTGAAAATACTAGAAGTTGCAAACACTCAATTAGTCTTTCACAGTTGTCTATAGAAGTCTGATGGCTGCATCTTACCCAGCTGTTTAATCCTTAAAAGGCTGAAGGCAGCTGGGAGGCACAGTCAGATACTCTGAAGATCACTGGAGGGAAAGCCGTATCTACCACTGCAGCTGCTTTGGGCAAGCGTCTAAAGCAGACGTGCTTCTGGCAAGAGTAATGTAAAGAGATTTTCAGGTACTTGTAGCCTTACTTGTGTTGGAGAGTCCTGTGTAAACAACCATAATTCATCCGCGTAATCACCACAACTCCAGTATTTCAGCTCAACCACACAGGCAGCAATTCTAAAAGACTCAGCTGCCACATCTGCACAGCTTCATTTCACAGGCAGCACGCTTCAGAAGCGCGGCTTTGGATTCAGAGTGGCTGAGCACCACAGAGCCGGCTGGGGGAAGAGCACACACAGACATATATTACTGGAAAAAAAAAAAAGCATCTCAAATACAAAGCCTGGAGTTATGTTGGCAAAAGAACCCTCTCAGTTCAGCGACTTGTCTATAGCACAGATTCAGATTAAGGAGGACAGGTTACTCAGCTGTCCTTCTAGTTGCTTAACATAACTAGACCTCCTCCACAGATTAAAACAAACTTTAATTTGCTTTCCAGAAGCTTGTAATTTCATAGTTTGCGGAACTGTTAACAAAGTCAGTCCTTGAACTTCCTTCCTTGTGCTGCCCTTCTCTCCTACCCTAATTCAGGGCTTAAATTACAAGCTATTTAGACATACCACATACCTCTCATTAAAAAAAAAACATAGCTACTTTCAACACAGTAAATTCAACACACCTACTAAATTAGCCCCTTGCTTTGCTCTCCAACGCTCTCCAGAAATCCCTGTCCCCCAGGCAGTTTAAATAACACGCCATCTCAGCCTTTCCTCTGCATTAGGAATTGGTAAGATTAATTAGATTTAAGGAGGTTAATTAGAATTAAATGCTTAAATTTCCACTCTGGGCTGGTTTCTGTCATCACAGGCATGTAAGTAAGAGTAAAGTAATATTCGGAAAGAAAATTTGGTCTCTTCAATATCTCCTTTTATGTTTTCCTCCAGCCATATGTAACTAAACCATGGAAAGCAGCTTGAAAGAAAAGGGAAAGTCAGCACAAGCCAGCAACAAGCCCCTCTGGCAAAGGCTGCCAAAAGCCTCCTGGGCTAGTGAGCCCTGCTAGCAGGGCAAAGCAGGGATCCTTCCCCTCTACTCAGCCCCAGCGAGACACGTCTGGAGTGCTGGGTCCAGTGTCGGGCTCCCTGACACAAGAAGTAATTGAACATGCTGGAGCAAATCCCAAAAAAGGGCCACAAAGATGACTAAGGGACTGGAGCATCTCTCCTACAAGGTCCAAGCTGAAATGGTTTGGACTGTCCAGCATGGAGAAGAGAAGGCTTAGGTAGAGCCTCATCAATGTAAGCAAACATCTGATGGAGTGAGGCAGATAGAGCCAGACCCTTTTCAGTGGTGCCCAGTGACAGGACAAGGAGCAAGAGGCACAAACTGAAATACAGGAAATTCTGCTTAAACATAATAAACCATTTTCTGTGAGGGTGGCCAAATACCAGCACAGGTTGCCCAGAGAAGTTGTGGAGTCTCTATCCATGCAGATGTTTGAAATCTAACTAAACATGGTCCTGACCTACTCTGGCTGACCATGCTTTGAGCAGGGGGGTTGGATTAGATGATCTCCAGAGGTCCCAGCCAACCTCATTTGTTCTGTGATTGCCATACCACGTTACGGGTATTTTGAAAAAAATCCTTCTGCAAGAATATAATAAATGTGAAATATTCCAAACACAACAAAACTCCATAGCTGCCAGAAAAAAAAAAATATTTCTGCATGAAGAGAAATGCTCTTTCAAGTATTTTTGTACCTTTTAAGATAAAGAAGTCAAACCAAGCATGATTTTAAGGGAAATAACAGGAAAATGTCTATTTTTAAGCTTGTAAGAGAATATTAAATTAGCAGTCATAATGAAACAAAGCTGTTTAGCTAATGATCTTCTCTGCCGAGTCTTGCAAGCCAAGTTCACTCTTTCATAAAATTCAACTCTACAAGGATTATTCAGTGTGAAAATGCATTTAAACTCGCAATTCAAATATTCCCAAATATTCCCCTGGAGGGTTCTCTTAAGGCTTTTCTGTGATCGCGTTTCATTCTCTTTCCTGTATTGTAACCCAATTCTATTAATTGCAGAGAATGTAAAATAGCAGCCAGTTGCATATTTAACCAAAGAAGCAGGAAAGACTAAGAAACCAACACATTCAACATTACAGCTAGTTTGCAGGATTAGAGAATTTGATTGAAGTTATTCTGGTTTTGACTTGATGTCCACCAAAAAAGGTAGAACCATCTTGGGAAGTTATGCCTTTTAGGAAATCTGTAAATAATGCAGCCTGTACTACTATCACTATAGAATATTAGCAACTGAAAAACTTTACTTCAGGAGAGAGTTATTCATAGTATCCAGGTCTCCAAGGAAGTAGCCCAGACTAGTGAAGTTCTCACTGAAGGTCCAGTGCCTGAATATCTGAAAATAGATCTAAAATAAGAACAGGATGAAACTACCTATTCATACACTGACAAACTTTGATGTGTTTGGATGGTAGAGAACAAATGGCTTGTTTCTGTCTTTGTGGAAGTTACTGACAAATTTACCGTTATCTTTAATGAAGAGAGGAACAGTCACCATGGGTCCCCAAGGACGAGAGTTATTCATTATAATAAAGGAATGTGGGGCACTCTGGAAAAAGACCAAAGGGATTGAATAGAGAACTTGGTGAGACACTTCAGTGCTTGTTTCTCTGCAAAACCCCATGTCGTTGCTTTTCCGTGGAAGTCTTCCAAGCCTGACTGCCAGTATGGTACCTCGCAGGCAAATAATCCAAAATTCAAATTTTTTAATGGGCTGTCTGATGTCTGTCTTCCTTTCCTTCCAAAAGGAATTAGCTATATGCAAATACTTAGTACTTTTGTATGAGATGGATCTATTCCAATGCTGGCCTCTGATCAAATTCACACTGCACAAGAATCCCATCTCTATGATGTACACCACCCTCCCACAACCACCCCGTAAAGACACTGCTGGGCGCAGTGGGAAAGCAGACAGGACCTCAACTCCTTGTAATCCTGGTTTTATAGCTACTGAGGATGAGACAGTACATCTTGTTGCCTTTGGAAGCTGTGAAGAGTGTCAGTGTCCCACCAACATCCCTGATGTTTGCGTCTGTCCAGGAAGATGAAATGCTTCCTTCCCGTGCTGCTGGCCCAAGAGTTCCACAGACTCCAGGAGCCTGATACAGCTCAAGCGTTGTAAATCTTTACGGCATTTATAACAGAAGCAGACACACGTACAACAAGTTTTCTTACTGCTTTTCACAGCAATTGTTTATGTTGAAATGCCAACGTCTATGTAGGCTGCACATACTGGCTGCTGGAAGTACCCTGGTAAATGCTTATACTCATTGTTTAAAGGAGGGTGCAAACTCAAAAAGCATTAACTGGAAGCATTTCTGTTTGCTTGTTTGATGTGAGAGAATAACATATAATCTCGAGTAGTTACTCTCCCTAAAGATAATTTAAGGTTATTTTCAAATTTAAATGACTAAAGGGTAAAAAAATTTCAGACTATGCTATTTACTTCCTTTTTTCTTTTATGTAAAGTTTGAATACGGAGGGCCAACCTAAAAATTAGAAAATTACACATGGATAGCAGGTTCTTTTGTGTATTACATATCACATCATATTGCTCACTGGCTCTCCCATTGCCTTTCAAAAGTGTTCTCGTGTGAAGTTTTTATGCTTCGAAGCTTTTTAACGTGTATTCGGGGGGTGGGGGGAAAAGGATGGCCATGATAAAGAGACGACCCCACAAGAGATCCGTGCAGATGCCCTAGCAGCAACCAGGGCCCATACCTGACCAAGAACTCTGTCAGGGCAGGACTCCAACAGCTTCCCACCATCGCTGTAAGCGAGGACCATTTCTCCATCACCCACGCTGATGAAGAAACCTTTCACCTTTTCCTCGGGGCTGTTTCTCTGCTGGAGTGCAGCAGGCAACTGGGCCAGTAAGATTGAAATGAAACTACTGTACAAAAACTATTCTGGAGCTTAAATAGGAATCTTTAGACCTACCATCATTTAGAAAGTTTCTTCACTAAGGAAATACTTAGTAGCAATTCAAATATTACCACAGTAGAAATAAAGAGTTCCATTTCTTTCACTGTGGCATTCAGTAATTAGCTTTTAAATCTTTCAAGGCTAAAATTTCCTTCCTGTAATACAATTTTATAGTTGCTACATTACCCTCATTATAATGGAATTTCATTTACAATATCATCAGCAGCAGAAATGGTTTTATCACTTAAAGGTCAGTTACTTCCAAATTTTCCTGTTTCATATAAAAAAAAAATCAGAATATAGTAATCTGAGGCCTGTTACAATTCCAGTTGTTAAAGTACCTTATGGTTCTGTGAAACTTGTTTGACGAACAATTGGTTATTTCCTTTGTGTAGGTGTCCTGGGCATGAGTAAATGAGAGTTAATTTAATAGAAAACCATTTATATGTGTTTACTACAGTTTAAATGTGACACATTTGTAAGCACAGTTTATATCTGGTGTCCGACAGCCCTACACCAGGATTCTTACAAGTATACTTATACAATTCATGTGAGTTAACATTATACAGCTATAGTAACTGTATCTGTTAGCGCAAAAACTGAATGGGAAGAAGCTTTTTTTAAGCTACTTAATTTTGGATTTTCTGAGTCCTGAAATTAGAAAATACAAACTAAATTTTAAGACAAGCTTCCAGCACTAAAGAGAGGTCACTTTTTTAAAAATCTTTCTCTTTATGCTAAAGTGGCCTCAATATTTTTTTCCTCTTGCTCTACTCCTATGGATCGGATACTAAAACGGCATTTACATCACTATATCAGGAGACATGGGGACAGATTTTCAAAGTGAGGTATATAATAGTGCAGGAATAAATAAAAGCATATGCATATCAGATACTGTGACATGAACTGTCTGCAAATGGTCCTTTAAAGCACAACCAGCGACGTCACATTTCTTGCTCTTTGACAGCAGTAGTTCCTGATCCTTAGAGACCCGGCACATCTTCAGCAATTCAAAATACCTAAGGGATAAACTGAGCAGTTCTAAGCAGATGAGTTACAGGTATTTACAGTCTGCGTTTGGTTTCATATTCTGTTAATCATTATCATTAGTCTTGTTGGACTGAAACAATGATGTGGAAGAACCGTAGATTTTAGAGAAAGTAGAACCAGGTTAGTGCTGAAGAATATCATGATAAATATTTAGAACATCAACTCTAAATTAAGTATATTTCTAAAACAAATCAGATTTCTGCCAGACTTTCTGGCTCTGACTGACTGCTGAAATACCATAAAGACTAAATCATTATACAGCAGTGGACATGTGAGAAATGCAGACATACTAGATAAGTTAAAAAGAAACAGCCTTGGTACTTGCTAGATATTGTCTGAAAATTTCTTATCTTTAGTCCCTAGGGATCCACTGTGCGTATCTACATATAAAGCAGTTTGGGGATACTACTTGGATTTTACTAACCACAGGGGATAAACACACCGGACAGGTTAAGGAAGACCCATCAAAAGCCAGCCCTTGTAGCACAGCACTGAAATGTTGCTATAGACATATGCATGGAGAAAATAAGAATACTTTTTCTGCTAGATAACCTGCTCCATTTCTTTATCACTAAATGGCTTCAAAGAAGATTAGGATGTCTAGGGAAAGACTATGGCATTTCTTAAATTTCCTTCCTAGTTGTACAGCTCGTGTACCTACAAAGAAGACAGGGAAAGATAGAAGTTGTCTGAAAACTGGCAGGCATAACCTCTCTCTTTTTTTAAACTGTCTTCTCTTAAGAAAAGAGAGAAATCTGCATTTAGGAGTAAGTATACAAGCCTAATGAATCCTTCACCCAGAAGAGATATCAGATGTCCAGTAAAACCCCCTGAGGACTGTAGAATTCGCATAGTTTCTGAAAGAATTTGGTTTTGGTCACCTTCAGAATACCTGATTTCAGGTATTACGTTATTATTAGACCTAATGCCAACGTAGTCCTACCAAACAGTCCATTCAGTACAGCAGCAGCAGAGGTTTTCATCATAGACAGATAAGTTCATATATTTAAGACTTTGGATCATACCTCTAAGTCTGGGTTGTTTGGGTTTTTTTAATATG
>Ga0065711_1040919_pt1 | contig 16555 bp, 6 predicted proteins | sample Hoacrofraction12_FD_59098 | JGI IMG/M metagenome (GOLD analysis project Ga0065711, IMG submission 59098) | Hoatzin crop microbial communities from Cojedes, Venezuela - Epithelial fraction 12 v2 (version 2) | ecosystem: Host-associated > Birds > Digestive system > Esophagus > Crop | place... | reverse complement strand
TCATGCCATCGTAGAAAGCTATCAGATTGGTCAGGCATGATTTCCCCTTGGTGAATCCATGCTGACTACTCCTGATAACCTTCTTTTCTTCCACTTGCTTGTTGATGACCTCCAGGATAAGCTGCTCCATGAAATTCTTGCAGTGTTGCGTTTCATTTTTTGTCTTTTATTGAAGTTTTGTTTTTCAGACCAACATATAATTAATTCCAGGTGTGGGTAAAACATTGCCGGGTGTATGTGACTTTTTTTAAATGCAAGCATTCTCTTCTTATGAACAGACCCTTGTGATAACCCAAATGACATTTAGAAATGCTACTCATGCTCGTGTATGATGAAGATGGCATGTAGAGAAGTAGAGGGGATGATTTGAGTGATTTGAAGGGGCTAGTATGTAGCTACATCAAGATTTAGAACTGTGTCTAACAGTTTGCTAGGAGTGTGTTGTAGTGAAGCAAATGTTAGAACTAGTGCTAAACAGCCAGGCCAGGAAGCTTATAAGCCACTTCAGTTCTTCCGCAAGTTAAGGCATGAAAAAAATTACATCACCTTTAAGGTAAATGCTATAATTCAGAGTCCTTAACTGGAGTAAGAACATAATAAAAAAAACCCCCATTTACTATAATTTCATTGCATTTTATTACAAGACACACCTTGAGACAGGTTTGGGGCGTGCTCCTCCAAGTACCTAGGACTACTGAGCAGCAACACTGTTGTCTGATTCACTGGTTAGACTGGCAGACCTGAAAGAAGTTTTAGCCATAAACATGATGGGGATGAAGAGTTTTGAATGTTAGATTAAGAAATTCCTTGCTCATACTTTCATACTTGCAATACATCTTTTCAACATTCATACTTCATGATCTGCAACTCACGCAGCAGGCCATTATGTGCAGTAGTCAAGGCCAGTGGTTGAACACCCCCCGTCCCTGATGCGTGTCATTTGGGAGGTTATAATATAGCGCATTATCAGCTGTAGCTGGTGAGATTGATCAGAGTGCAGGCTGGCAAACACAGAGTACCTAACAAGCACAAAGAACACTTAGAAAGGCACTGCCATTGGCGGCATTACCACCCAACCTAGCAGCTTGCTTTCATTGTGGGAGGTTTTTGTCCTGTCTTTCTGGCCTTATGATGAATTTAGAGCATCCTAAGGAACAAAACAGTTGTGGAGCTATAAAAGCATCTGTATCTTCTCAGACATAAGCATCCACCAGCTTTCTGGAGATGTTGATATAAATGTGGTGACCAAATCACTCGGCAGATTTGTGAAATATGTCAACTTCAGTAATACATTTCCTCAGTACCATTCGTAGACATGTTTTGAAATCTTGGTATTAATATTGCAGGTCCAACAAAATAGCTTTGTTCCTGTACTTGATCAGCTGTCCAGGGAGGAAAAAGAAAGATGTGACAGGCAAGTGGTTTGAGGGTGCTCAGAGGCAGTGATTAGAGTAGGTTGTTTGTGTGATGCGAATGTACACATAGGAAAAAAATGCGTATGAACAGCATGCTACTAGTAGCATGAAGATGTTAAAAATAAAGTGGCGATTTGGAAGGACATGTCTGCTTGCTGCTGAAGCTACAACCAAGGGTTTGTCAGAAAGCCATTAAGAGCTGAGTCTTAAACCAGCACAGTGATGCTGTGCTACAGACTGTAGCTGTCTGACAGCATATTTGTCTGGGAGCCCACGTGTGTACTTGTCGCTGGCTGAGACAATAGTACTGAGAGACTATCTTGCTTGTTCTCCTCTAGATACATGTTGTTAATATCTTCCCACCTGTCTAGTGGGCATTCTTCTGTAACGGTCCCCTTCCCTAGGAGGACCGGGGCCTGCTGAAGACCAGAGCAGCTCTGTGCCCGTGGGCTGCACCAGCACAGGGTCTGGCCCTGGGCTCTCGTGCAGTGCCTGCGGTACCCAGAGGAACGGGACTGATGCTGCCCAGTTCCCCACGACAAGCTTCTGTCCCTTGTGCCAGCTTTACTGGTAACGACTGCATCCGAAAACATAAAAAAGGTTTCCTAACACTAACATGAAGGGAGTTGGCTTGATAGACAAACACTTGCAACTCTTTATATTTTATTTCTAGAATTTGCTATTCTTCCTGCTTTGCATTTCAGTTGCACTTGGGAAGTATTACCTGCAGTACAAAATGCTTATTACTCTTCTTTTATACTTCATGTCTTCAGCTATTTTTTTCCTTGCAGATTTTAAATTAAGAGAGACCCCAACTGAAACTGTGGGGTCTGAGTTTGTCTGTTTTTTCTTCACTGCTTTTTTTAGGGGCCTAACCCATTCCTACATGTGCAGTAAAATTTTATCTCATTCCAAGGAGCAGGTCTCCATATTGAAAATAGTAATAGTTTGCACTTACTTAGCTGCTTTGATATTAACTTGGCAGTTCTTTACAAGTACCAGTTAATTAAGTTCTGTAGAACTGCTGTTACAGCATAGGCTGGGATGGGTGAATTGATAAACAGAGTAGAAGCATTGTTTCCCTAAATTCATAGCTCTGTGATGTTTTGTTTAGCCCCTTTATAGAGGTTTATGCAGTGTAAAATCTTCCTGTTCAGTGCTCCATTTTTCTAGCGCATGTAAGAGAGCATTGCTGTGCGGATGATAAAGGTGAGCATTGCCTTTGCGAGACTCAGTTACAGCCACACTGTTGCCCGTACTGCTCCATAATTGGTCCCTTTGACTTGCTAAGTTTAGCTTCATGTCTCTTCTCTGCTTCCAGTACTATAAATATCCTTATTGCCACACTGCTCTTTTTTCTAAAACCACATCTAGCTCCTTTTTCTTGGCGTTATTAACGTTATCTATATCCGGTATCCTCCTTGCCAAATCTCTGTGCTTACAAGGAATTATTAAAGCTACAGCTCGTGATGACTTGTCTGTTTATGGTCAAGGAAGTCATACATGAAACAAATGTGGAGTGTATTGTGTGCATATGTACAGACACATTCATACTTTTACACATATTAAGTGTGTAGAAGTTGTAAAAATAGTATCTGCTGAATTCCGAGTCCTTAGCATAACTCATAATTTCTCTACATTTCTCAATATCATTAATTTATCTGGAGGAAGATATGATTAAAGGTTGACTTTTTTCCTCAGAATTATTCTTTAACATATTATTTTTTAAATGATATCTCAGCAATGTGAAAATCAGAACACTCATACTAATCAGAAAAGTGCCAATAAACCAAGTTCACTTCTAGTTTCCGAAACCTGCTTCAGCAGAACAATAGTTTCAGGACTGATGGCTGTGATCTTGATCTATTCTTGACCTATTAATAGAATGTAAAAACACCACAATGCTATTTGGGAGTGTGTTGAAGATACTATGTCATTTTCACTGAAAATGAAAAGCAACAAAGGCATATAAATGTTTTAGGTCAGTGAATTAAGGTCAGTTTGTGCTTTGCATTGAATGTATGTCTGTATTTTCTAAGGTGTCAGAAGAGAAAGGGTCACCTTCGTTGCGTGATCAAAATGAAGCACAATTACCATCTCCAGTCTCATTGCAAGGTTTATAATTAATGCTTGATTTAAGCTACAGTTTGCTTAAAAGCAAAATAAAAAATTCTTCTGAGTTGTCACTCAGAAAATCTGCCGCCCTGATGCTCTCCATTAGATGACATGTGCATCGTTGTAATCTCCAAATTGGGAATAGATTTGATGAGAAGTTTTGTCAGCCGTCAGCAGCTATAGATTTGCATTAGGACAAGAATGTACCCTGGAATTTCCAAAATAATTCAATTTTGGATTCAATTTCTTCAGTTCTACCATGTTAAAAATCAGGTCTAAAAAAGAAAAGCCAGAAAACAAAAATGGCATTTTGTAGTAATTCCTGAAACAAGCTCACCTATCAAGTTCACAGTGAACTTCGAGGTTTATTTATTCCAAATATGTTTTTCATACTTTAGAACTTTAAAATATGGAGGTAGTCTCAAGGTTTGCTCTCCGAGAGGCCTCAGAACACTGAGGTTGTTTCGTTCCACTGCTCAGTTCCGCTCCATCACAAGCAGGACTAGCGCTGCACGTACCTGGGTGAGCTTGTTGGCTCTGGTGAGACTGAACAGGGTGAGCAGCGCTGGGCTGCCAGTGTTACACATTTCACTTGTATTTTCAAATGCCAGGCAGGCTTTCTGAAGCCAAAGCCTGCTGAAAAAAATAGTGTTACTGAAGCTAATGAATGAACAGACTAAGTGAACTGTGCAGGCAGTGGATTTAACTGCTGCTGAAATGCTTGGCAAATACACAACAGAAGTTTGTTTATATGGTGAGGAAAACATCAATATAATACAATCTTAAACAACAATGAAATAATTGACCTTTTGTTAAAAATTTGTATCAGGTCTGTTCAGATCTGTAAGTAAAGTTTAGATCCAGCGGCATGGGATGCGCAGTTGCCAAAGATTATATTTGAATAAATACCCCTATACTTCAGTGTCTGCGATTTGATTAATCTAACCACATTGGTCATAAATAGGAGCTGGAAGCTCCCGTCTGCTGGTTGTCAAATATCTGGTAGTTCCAGGCGAGTCTCAGATAGAAACAAGAATGGAAAAAGAACCTTGGGATAGCTCAAGTTGCAGTCTTTGATTCATATTGGGTCTAAAACTGGATGGATTTATGGTTTTTAATTAAATGAAAAGAATATCAGTCCTTCACTATGACTGAATTTGAAGCTTCTTTTGGGAAAGAACAATCTTCCTTTCTGTCTTCATGGCAGTGGTTACTGCAATGGGACTCTGCTTCAGCCTAAAAGGCATTGTTGTGATACAAATTTCTGTGGCGTTTTTGGTGCAGATTGTTCATAATGCATGTGTTCCAATATTTAAAGAACTAAATTAATAATAGCACTCTTTTTACCCCGCAGAGGACATACCAAAAAGTCCCAAGTACTGTTTTGTGTGAATCTTTCCTGATTAAACAAGGCAGGTAGTGCTGTGATTAATTCATATTGAAAAAATCAGCTGACTGAATATTTAAAAGCAGAGACATACAAATACAGCTACTTTTTAAACGTAGCTTCCTCCTACATGCTAAGCTACGTGCTCTTTTGTGTCCCCCTTTATTTTTTTAACTTTTAGGAGCACTCTAGCTCCATCAGTGACAAAACAGACATCAGGCAACTAGCAGCTCTCCATTAGAGTCACATCTGGTAGGTCTGACTGACACTCAGTAGAACTGATTAACCACAGAACAACATGCCAGAAATGGAACAGGAGAAGTCACTTCGGCCTGATACCCGTCAATCACTCACTCTCTGCAAGTACAAATGCACATTCACAGTGGAATGAGTTTGACCCACACTCTTATCAGAATAATAGTGAGAAACATTGCCAGACTTCTACATGGGAAAGATAAAGTACAAGCCAAATGCCAGAAAGAAAATCCACAGATGGGAATCCATGTTGTTAAATGGCACCATGGCATATGACCGCAAGCATCAGACAGTTGTCCATATTGTAGAAGATGTGTTCAATATGATGATTGCCAGGACTTGAAATACAGAGCTGAAATATGTAAAATAATATAGCAAAATCCTGATGCAGTATTTTGACAGCTCAGTGCTTTAAAGATCACTTTTTCCATCAGTGCAAAGGATAAATAATGTAACGCTTAGTGCAAAAAGCAAGGGTCTTAGAAAGTGAGACCTGCTTATTGGCCTAGATTAAGTAAGGCACTTAAGCATGTGCTAGACTCTTCTACTGACGTTTTTGTTGATTCAGAGTCCATTTAAGTTCCGTCATGTGGAACATGCTTATGTGCTCTGAATCGGTGTCTTTAGCCTTGTGATTTCAGTATTTCAGCTCTCAAGCTACCTGAATATAATGCAGGGCAGATTCCGCCTTGCTAGCCAGGTGAACTCAAGGGAATAGAAAAATAACTTTTCTACTCATGCACCTTGAGGCATCCCTGAATCAGGGTGCAGATTCTTCACGTTCAGTGTATCGGTGGGTCCTAGCCGCCATGGCGTGAGTTGGGATAATCCGAGCATGTCATATAGAGCTGGGAGTACAAAGACAATTTTACAAGGCTCTTACAAGATTCAACAGTGAATATAAAATCATCCTCTGTCTCCAGTTCATGTAGTCTCTTCCATACCGCCTCCAGTGAAGTCCTGGGCAGGACAGAGTCCAAAATATCACAGACATTTGAACAGCGTATGCCAGAGAGAACGTACAAAGAAAGTGATTCCCTTGACCGCCTTCTGGATGCCACAGAACTGACCTTTGTACTGAAATCCTTTGAATCTCTACTGCCCTTGACTATAAGATTTTTAGATTTTTGTGTACCAGAAAGGAAGATTTTCTAGCTTGTAGTTTTTGAGACAGCCATATACCCCAGCTATATTTTAATACATGCACTGTACAGTAACTCTTACAGACTTTTCTATTACACCCTGTTAAAGCTATCGCAGCAAAAAATGCCATGCTGTAGCCATCAGATCTGTCTACATATTTGCTAGACTGGTGTAAATCAGGACCGACTCAAAGCAAGGATGGTTTGAATGGGAATAACAACTGAGAATGGAACAGGCTTTTACGTTGGAAAGAATCTATCTACAGAAGAAAATACCCATTACATATAATTGTTTCCTGAAACAAAAAATTGATTTGGTATCTAAGTGTAGAGCTTGCATAGTATTTCACAAGAAATGACTGTGCAATAATCTTTTTTAAAAAAATGGCTTTCTGAAAGCAAGCCATATGCATAATGCCCCCTAATAAGAGATGAATCTGATTGAAAATAACTGTGCAGATAATCTCATTCCATTTTTAAAAGCACTAAGCTCTGTGTGATTGGCACAATTGCATTAATAATTTATAGCCATTGGGAATTGTTGGTTTCTGCCTTTTTTGGGAGTGTGAATCACGAATGATTGCTCATTTTAACAATATTGAAAAAGATTGGAGAATTAAGGCTGAAGGGAGGAAATGTGCTGACAGAATGTGCAATAATTGTGTTGGCCAGCCTGGCGCTGGAGCTGGCTATCAAGTATGTTTTTTCTACTCAGCTAGCGAGAAGCCTTATATGAGGAAAACATCATCTCTGGAAACAGTCCCTCGTGGCTGCTATTGTTTGAGTGCTGAAAACTCCCGATTTCGTTTGTATTTTAGATGTGATATAAAATAAATTCCAAAATGTGCAACTAGGCTTTGTTTGCTTTGTTGCAATGTCAAAAAGCTTAAACATGTAAGCTGTCACTGCTGTTCTGACAGAGCAAAGTAGGACAATCAAAAATGATGCATGGAAGGAGCTCTCTGTGCTTGACTTCACTGTTTATAGCATGCGATGGTATATATTTGTTTGTTGAACTTGTTTCTCTGGAGATGGAATGCAGCATGTTTTGCAGAAGGATCAGACCTGTAATATAAGATCAATTGCTTTGCTTCCACTCGAGACATATGCTTAACGCATTTCCACAGTTTGGAAAGTGTATGTGTTTCCTGCACTGTGCTGTATACCATTTAGCTGTTGTCTTTAATGCTAAAATGCAAATCATGTATTGGAAAACTCATCTTTCCATCCATACAGACAGGGAACAAAGATATGCAGACTTTGAGAGGAACAGCTGGTGGCTTCTGAGCTATAAAAACAAATCCAGTCAATGCTCATAAACCTTTACAAGCGTATAGCATTGTCAGCACAGAATCAGTTTGAGTTAGTCAGAGGTTTCACACGTCTCCGTTTGTTTAACAAAACAATATTAGTAGCATTTACTGTGCCTCTTCCAAACTACAGTTTTTGAGAGCCAGACTCTGTGTCCATTCACTAGTTGTGAAATTGTGTCTAAGCAAGAAGCTCTGTTTAATGTATTTAGTTCAAATCTCTAAGGAACAAAACAGAACAAAAACAGGGATGCACAGGCTGGGATGTGTCGAGGCAAGTCCGTCCTTGGTGGTTCAGACTTCAGGTCACAGAAGTACATGGTTAAGCCTCGTGGTGAACCTTCTCGGCTTGGCAGAAGCCGGCACACAACGGTTTTCGATTTTCATGATTCCTTTGTTCCCCTGCGTAGGGACTTCGGGCAGAGGAGACCAGGGAAGCAGCCCCCTGCTCCCCAGTCCTGCACTGGCTCTTCGGCTCAAGGCTGGCCGATTCCCAGGCGCCTGGCAGATCACCTGCCTCCCCTGGGGGTCTTCCTCTCTGAGGCTTCCCTCCTCTGGCTGAAGCTCAGAACGTGCTTTCCTCACCCCAGCCTCTCAGGGCGTGCTGGGGTATGCTCACCAGTGTTGGGACAGCAGTGTTGCCTCTGTTACTCAGAAGCTCCAGCAAACCAAGAGAAAGGTACAACTCACACGACTCCGGGGCTGCGACATCCTGACGGGATCCTTTCAGCCAGCCTCTCACCAGCTGGCTGTAAGCGCTTCTGAGGAGAAATGCTACAATTTTCAAAGGCGCTTAACGGAGTAGGAGCCCGATCTCCTTGGGTTCCTTAGAAAATCCCATTTTTTAAGCTTTTTTAGCATTAAAATGTAATGCTTCTTCCTTTCTTTTTTCAGAAAAAGGGAAGACTGTTTACTGAAAATAAACTTCAAAAGCACAGTGTTTTAAGTTTTTTTTTCCTGTTCTTAATAGCTGCTTATTTTACAGTTCTTTATTACGCATAACTTGATTTGAAGAAGCATGTGTGGAGGCACTCAGTGAATAGATGGAACAGATAATCCTATTACATTCAATCTGATTGCAGGAGTTACTGTAATTTTATTTTTTGTAAGGAAAGGTGTAAGACTTTTGTATGCACACGTGCATATCTGAGGGTAAAGCAACATGCAGTAATTAAATAAAGTCAGCAATAATCTGAAACTGCAGCTTCCTGTTAATCATTTCTTGGGCTATTTTTGGTGCGATTATTTGTGAGGAAATTAAGGATTGGAACCAGTAAAGCTTAGCAAAATACAGACCTATGCCCTATAAAAAATAAATAACAAAAGATGAATACAAAATATATACTTCTTAGCACTTTCCTAGGCAGAACTGTCATTCTTGCCACAAGGTCACTGCTGATGATGTGATAAAGCTTAATTCTCCCTGGAGCTTTTAGACTTGCTCTGTGCTCCCTGGGGCCAGGGGACTCACCCTGGCAGCAGTGGCTGTTTCTGGCCTTTGCTTGCTTTTCCAAGAATGTCTCACCTGTGATCTGCTCTCTGGACTCCCCTCGTTGTCGTCTGTTTGTTGGTACGTTTTACTAGTCACTTTTAAAACCAAAGCCCCAAATCACCACAACAAACCCCAGAAGGTTCTGCAGAAAAGGAGCGAGCAGGCTTGTAATTACTGAGGTTGAATGCTACCTCATTTTCAGATTAGTTCTGTTGAATAAATCTCAATGTGAAGGGATAAGATCCTACTTAGTGTTCTGAAGTCAGAATCTGATTTGTGATGATGAGTTGTAGGCTATTAACCATTTGTAGAATTTTTTTTTTCCTGACTAACATGTCAGGCAAAAACCCTGCAGTGTAAAAAGTAAGAAGTACCATATACTTATGAAAATTCTGCCACAATTTTAGAATTCAGCAACTATTCTCCTTTTTTTCCTGTCAGTGTCCAGTGATTTAATTCCGATCCAGGAAAGCACAATGGCTTTTTCTGCCAGGTTGGATGCAATGTGAATTATTTAAAGACAAATGTCAAATTTGCCTGTAGAGCAAGATACTAAAGAGCCTAGGTAAGCAGCAAGAATTTGTCCACAGTGTAATCAGGATACAACATTTATAAACTGTAGTATATTTTGCATTGCATTTTAATTTGTTTCAGTGTAATTTTTGTGCTTTTCCCAGGGTACATATTTCAGAAATCACCACATTACTTAGCGTAGTTAGTGATGTGCATTTTGTTCTCCAGAATGGAAAACCTGAAAGACAAGACCAATCAAGGAACAGCAAAACATATTTGTTTTAAGTGATAGACAAGGAGAATGATGATTCATAATAGGAGCTGTAAGTGTTGATTTTCCGAATGAGATGGGAACAATTGATTATGCTACTGTGCTTTTGAAACAAAAAGACACTTGCTTACGCTTGTTACATCTAATTCTTCTCAATGCTGGCTCAGAATAATTTCTCTGCTTTCAGCTGCAAAGGGGATCATATATCCCACACTGAGTTAGCAAGCCTTTACTGTAGGTGTTTTCATTATTACTATTACATTACAGGCAGGCAATTATATTGAGTATAAAACATTTTTTACATTTCACTGACTACATTTTTAGTAACAGGTCATGAGCAAATTAATCACCTCTTTGGAGAGTATTCATTAAAAATTGTCTTTTTTAGTTTTTTTAGTTTTTCTCTAAGGCTTTCCAAGCTTGTGTAAACAATGATTACAGCTCACAACCTGATACTCTGCGCACGTTGAGTAACACCTTCCCACGGTGCTGCAGTGGGCTTGGTTATGTGCAGTGGGAGTTGCGTACATGCTGTGGGCTCTGTACCAGCCTGAGCTGCTTCAAGGAAGGGAAAAATCAGTCGAAAGTACTTATGGTCTTTAAAGCAGTTATTCCACCAACCCATCCTCTTACTTTCAAAAAAAATGAGTAGGTCACTTGACTGTAAGGTTGTATCAAGAGCGTGCTAAAGGTCTGCTAGCTGTATTCCCTGTTCCCTGGGCTCATCTTTTTCGAATCTACTTATTCTTTTTGCTTCCACAATTTCTTGCAGTTATGAAGTCCACAATTTAATCACATGTTGTTTGAAGAACGAATGGATTTTTTTTGTTGAATATTCTGCTTCGCAATTTCAATGGATGTATCCTAGTTCTCATGGTGCATGGAATGGAGAATTCTTGCTTTTCACAGCGCTAAAGGAAATGTTAGAACTGACATCTGAGGAGCTGCTTCAGGAGCTGTAATCTCTGTTCTATGCTAATGGGCTTCGTGAGTTGAAGGAAAACCCCGGTGTTTGGAGCTCCAAGCGTCTACAACGTCCTACCCCATCTTTGCACAGCATTAGCTGAAGCACGTAAAAACTTTTTGTAAAAAAAGTGTATTACAAAATGGTATCCAGATGAGATTATTTAGCATTGCAAGTCCTTATGCAGCTTTTAGGAGAATCACTTACTTGCTAAATAGAGTGCAGCAGCTCCTTGGGAGCCATTCCAGTCTATCAGGTAAATCTGTAATTAGTATCCAGTTGATCTGAAGCATGGTGCTGTCATTATATTGATATAGACATACACATTAGAAAACATTACTGCCTGGGCACAGCAGGTAACTCACAGGCTCTAACAACTCAGCCATTTTATTTTTGTAAAGCCTAGTAATTTTTGTTTCAGAGTCAAAATAAAAAATCATAATTGCAACATTTTAAATTTTCAATTAAGCATAAACCAGATAAGGTGTCTGTAATTTTTTCTGTGATTTCTATGTTTTGAAAATAGTCTTAGGTTATTTTTAAAAGAAGTGAGAAGCTTTTTGTTTGTTCTTTGTTTTTTATGCAAGTAGGTTGTGTGGTGACATTAAACGGGTAACAACAGAAAAAAAAGGAGAAAGACTGTGAGTTGTTATTGTGAAAATAAATTAAAGAAAAAAAAAGTTTGTATTTAGTGTAGCCGAGTGGAATCCCACTTCATTTTGTTTAAGTTTCAAAATTTATTCTCAGAATGGCAGAGGTTCATGCCCTTTTGTGGTAAAGTTCCATGCTTTGGCATAAAGGTTCAAAATATGTACCCATGACTAAAATAGGAGGCAATGAAATGACGTGACAAATTGTATCTACGATACTTCCATCATATTCAATAAAAATTAGAATAATTACACTGGGGTGGATTTGGCATTATAAATGAACTTCAGGCATAAGAACTCTTTGAAGTTTCTGTGGACAGGAGCAGATGCGCAAGTCAGCTGCTCTGGATAACCTCCCCACCTGGTTGCCAATTATGTTGCATTTGCAAGTCATTCAGTCTGCTTTTGAATAGTCACTTAAGCCTTCATTATTAACTTAGCGTTACTTTGTCATGCATTGACGAGAGGTTTGAGATATGAAAAGCAAAGCTCAGAGGTCTGACGGTGTGTTGTCTGATGCTTAGAAAATGGATACTGTCTGCAGACTCCAATACAGGGAAATGGGTCTCTCTTGTCATTTTTTCCGTGGTCTCAATGTACTACAGCCAGTGTAAGCATAAAACAGATTTCTTAATGGGCTAGCATCAATAATAAGGTATTCTCATTTGTGTGTCGTGTTTGAAAGGGACAATGTGAACAAAGAGTGAATATTACTTGGAGCATTTCAGTCTAATACATTTTCAAAACAGAACTACAAAAGCTTCGAACTGCTATATACATACAGGGTCGACTGAGTTTGCTTTAAAATCACATTTAATGGGAAAATTTGTCTTAAAAATAAGGCAAATCAGCATGCTGGCATAAGTAAAATCAGAAATGTGAGTGCTTATTGAACAAGACATCAGGACTGGTCTTGTGATTAATGGAATAGACTGGAGCTGAGGAAAATCTGATACATAATTGTTTTTCAGTTTATTTGTAGGGCGGAAAATAATATAGGCAAGAGAAATAACTCTTCCAATTATGAAATATTTTGAAACAAATGGAAACAAGTTTGGATCAGTCAGTCTCTGGCTGACCTACATGTGGTCTGTTCAGTAAAAAAGTAAAATTCAAGCTGAAGTATTCACCCAGCTCTGAAGCTGAGGGCATCTTCTGTGTTCGGTCTTCAGCTTTTTCACCAGTCCCTTATGTGGGTGGGGGAAACATGCATAGCCTCCTCTTGACCTTGTCCCACAGCTGTAAAAGGTATTTAAAAAATAAAAGGGAAAAAAGCCTTGTATAAGAGGGCACGCGTACCTTAGGCGGTACAGGCACATCAGCTAGCACAGGTGGGCTTCGCCCTGCTTGGAACGATGGGCTCTGTCTTTGCAACACGGTGATGTGATCGCGATTCTGTCTAAGCTGTTGGTCTTGGCACTGAGCGGAATCAGTGAAGAGAAACAGATATCTCATTGCAACGTGATTAAATGCCTTACTAGAAAATCCTTTGGATTAATTCATTGCCCATAGTCTTTCCAGGTGGATGTTTATTCAAAAACTTTAATTTTCATCATAGGTTTACCTTTGTCCTAAAGGAACCTCTGACAGACATAAACTTTGTTAAACTGTACTGAGCACAAATATAGAGTGTAATTACAGTGAGTAAATAAGGGAAGAGACCAAAAACTGGAGACCAGAATATTCGAAGCTTTCACACAGAGTGAAAATTGCATTTGATTTTGTAAACATATTGCCTGGGAATGCTGGGTTTAAGACCTCATCCTATAGTTTAGGAGCACGCTGAAGACAGGAATTTCATATTTTTGGAATCTCTCAGATTCTGTTGACAGGCTGCCTGCAGAGCACCTCCTGTTTTCATTTTAGAACACTGCAAGTGATAGAAGTAATGTTCCAAATCCAGTAAGGATTTAAAAGTTATACTAGTGATATTAACGACTTAGTAAACTAATTTGGGCTGCAGTACCATCCTTTAACAACCCAGTCATACTGATGATCTAATTCACACAACTGTGTTGTCACTATAAAAGTAAACTGTGACAATGAAATAGTGCCATGAAAGGTGAAAGCAGTTAGTCAAGTGAGAGGCTGATGTGTAGTTACTGCTCCAACTCCACAGAGATTTCCAAACGGTCTGTTGTTTCTGTTTACCTCTCCCCTCCTGCTGCCTCCAAACCATGCCCCTCAGCATCTTACAGCAGAAGGCAAACTAGAGATTAATCTGCGTGTTCATGCCCTGATACTTTATCAGGAATTTAAGGTCATTTTATTGATAGAAGAATAGTTATAATAGTTAACTGCGTAGTGAAGTTTTATGACAACTTCTAATAAACATCCAAGATTTTTTTCACAGACACAGTATCAGAAGCAAATGTTATCATGCTATTAAACTGTTACGTGCAACAGTATATTTGTAGCCTACCTCAGGTCATCTCATCTCATCTCATCTCATCTCATCTCATCTCATCTCATCTCATCTCATCTCATCTCATCTCATCTCATCTCATCTCATCTCATCTCATCTCATCTCATTCCAGCAAAGTAAGGGCCAAGAAAGCAGAAAGGCTACAGAACACCAAGGGAGATTAAATCTCACAGCACCAACTCAAGAAAGTTGAATCTTGACTCAAGAAAGTTCCAGCTGTCAGAAAAACTTTCAGGTATCACTCTTCATGTATATTTTCTTTTCTTGAAGATACCTCTAATGTTCTGGTGTGAAAATCTTGTGCATTTGCCATCAGTCTCTTGTACATGACAATTGTTCAGTGTGTGAAAAAGAAGTTTTGTACTTCTATTTCTTCCCATGAAATAGGGGATTTTAAGACAACTGTCACTTTAGTGTATTAGCAATAAATAAAGCTTTAAGTCGGGATAAAAAGGAAGTATTGCCACACCATTTTCAACTATCTAATATATTAAAAGGTTTTATGTATTCTTGAGTTTTCCACTTGCCTATTTATGAGGACCAGGTAAGAGATTCAGGTGTAATAGAAGGAATCCGATAATCAGAAAGCAAATTTGGTCATCTTTAAAACAAAGTAATTTCCTTTTAGCTAAATTTTCGTGTCACTGTTGTTGCTTTTCTTTTCCTTCTGCCTGGCTATTGGGAATTTGGGGGGGGGGCGTTGCTCAGTTTTCTGCTGAAGCAGAAAGTAATGTCAGGAAGTCAGTGCATTTTCTTAGTTTAAACTCTTTCAGTTTTACTGTGCACAAGCAGAAGTACTTATAAATAGCCTGCAGTCGATCTTGTTTTTAAATATACCAGCCTAGACATCTGCGGTACTTTTCTAGAAGGCACTGTGCCGTAAGAGCTTGCTATAGTTACTTGGGGAGTCATACTTGCTGCTTGCAAGGGCGTCACAAAACTACCCATACATCTTTCTTCAAAGTTGAGCTCCGGCTTTGTCAGGTGATCATTAACACCTCTTTTCAGTGCTATGGATTCACCTAGATCAAGAATCAGGGTCCTGATCAGGTGTACAAATCAGCCAGAGAATGTAGTATGAACTTCACGCTTGCTTTATTTCCCCCATAGGACACATGATACTCTCTGGTAGTGTTCCACAAGAGAACACGTTATTTGGGTTGAAGGGCTGTGTTTTGATTACATAAATGGTTGGTTGACGCTGTGATTGCACCTACGAAAGTCCCGGCAACTGGGTAAAGTACGCACTGGAGTAAGTGGGTCACCTTGCCCTTACACCTGTGTCTTGTGGAACAGGGTATATACGTCCTGGCAGGAGGACCCTGACAGCCTACAGTTCTGTCACAGGGAATGGCTTTTCTTTCCTCCACCAGACTGCTTATTTTCTGCAGTGAAGCCTATGGTGATTTGGGCTCGGTTTCTTGGGGAAGGAGAGGGGAGGGGCTGGGTTAGGTCAAGAGGGCGGCAGTCTTCAGCCGAGACTGGCCTTGTAGCTGGTCTAGAGGTGAGTCAGAAGCAAGTGGTAGGAGAGCAGGAAAGAATATCGCTGGGGTAATGAGCAAGGGCTTTCAGGCTCGTGGGAACTGTGGGTGAATATGTTCTGGAGAACAGAACGTTGAACAATTAGTGCTTGAAGCTGAAGGCATTGCAAAACACCAGATGAACTGATCCAGGCTATGCTCCTGTAATTGTTTTGCATGTTAGCTGCTAAAGGTACAGATGACTCCATGTTCCAAAGGCTCCTGAGGATTTGCAGGTGTGAAAAGCTACTTAGCAGGCTAATGAGAGAGGTTAGATTTTCATTTGCCAAAGCTAGATATGGGAGTATAGTTCTTGACAGAGACTTAACTTAGTTTTATGTATTTCAGAGAAGATCCTTTGAGACAGTTTGAACCTTGTTGTTATCTACTTGCACTTGATGTTTATTAAATAATTATTCTTTCATAAAATCTCCTACTGAATTATTACTGAAATATCTGTTCAATTTTGTATTCTGTGGATCTAATCGAGATTGTAGGTTCCAGTAGAGCTACAACAGGGATATATTTGTCCCCCTGTGACCAACATTTCTGTCTCTGTTTCTAGTTCTTCTGCTTCTCTGTGTAGGAACCCTGAATCTATGATTAAATGTTATTTATTAGGCCCTTTCCTTTGAGAGCTCTTTCAGAGAACAAATATGTGGACAGACTGGTGAAGGAGTTTTCAGCTTTTACTTTCAATTGATCAGACTTGAAATCATTACCACTTTTCATTTGGTCTTTTTCTCATTTCTTTAAAATCCATCTGTACTTAAAGAATGGTTTATAAATGGAATACAAACTAGGGATGTCCTCGCAGGTCTGAACCAGAGAGTCTCACAAGCACCTTTATACATGTAACACAGAATTTTTATAGAATGCCTGCTGCGGAAATAGATCAGCTACCGTGCTGATAGGCTCCTTTGACATGTGGTAGAAACAGAGGGAAAGGGTGAGGATTACCCCACCTTTAGAAAGAGAGTTATTTTTCTTCGTTGAATTACTATGGTTTTCTCAAACATTATATACTGCATTAAATATATTACTTTTGTTAGATTTGGACTAGGATTATTTTTACAAGTTACAAGTTAAAGCATCC
>Ga0065711_1040918_pt1 | contig 16555 bp, 14 predicted proteins | sample Hoacrofraction12_FD_59098 | JGI IMG/M metagenome (GOLD analysis project Ga0065711, IMG submission 59098) | Hoatzin crop microbial communities from Cojedes, Venezuela - Epithelial fraction 12 v2 (version 2) | ecosystem: Host-associated > Birds > Digestive system > Esophagus > Crop | place... | reverse complement strand
TGATGGAGTGACTACATCAGTGGACAAGGGAACAACTACAGATGTTGTCTAACTGGACCTTCTGTAAGGCCTTTGACACGGTCCCCCACAACACCCTTCTCTGTAAACTGGAGAGAGAAGAACTCCATGGGTAGACTATGGATGAGGAATGGGCTGGATGGATGCATCCAGAGAGCAGTAGTCAACAGCTCAATGTCCAGGTGGAGATCAGTGATGAGTGGTGTCGCTCAGGGGTGCCTGTTGGGACCAGTACTGTTTAATATTTTCATCAGTGACACAGACAGCAAGATCAGGTACACCCTCAGCAAGTTTGCAGATGACACCAAGCTGAGTGTTGAGGTTGACACGCCTGAGGGACAGGATTGCCATCCAAAGGGACCTGGACAAACTCAAGAAGTGTGCCTGTGTGAACCTCATGAGATTTAACAAGGCCAAATGCAAGGTCCTGCACACAGGTCAGGGCAACCTCCGGTATCAACACAGGATGGGAGATGAAGGCATTGGGAGCAGCCCTGAGGAGAAGGACTTGGGGATACTGGTGGATGAAAAGCTGGACATGAGCCACCAATGTGCACTCACAGCCCAGAAAGTGAACTGTATCCTGGGCTGCATCAAAAGCAGCATGGTCAGCAGGTCGAGGGAGGTGATTTAGCCCCTCTGCTCCGCTCTGGTGAGACCCTACCTGGAGTCCTGCGTCCGGCTCTGGAGCCCTCAGCACATGAGAGACGTGGACCTGTTGGAGGAGGTCCAGAGGAGGGCCACAAAAATAATCAGAGGGATGGAACACCTCTCCTATGAGGAAAGGCTGAGAGAGTTGGGGCTGTACAGCCTGGAGAAGAGAAGGCTCCAGGGAGACCTTATGGCAGCCTTCCAGTACCTGAAGTGGCCTTCTAAGAATGAAGGGGACAGACATTTTTGTAGGGCCTGTTGCGAGAGGACAAGGGGTAACGGTTTTAAATTAAAAGGAGGTAGATTCAGACTAGATATAAGGAAGTAATTCTTTACAGTGACGGTGGTGAAACACTGGAACAGGTTGCCCAGAGAGGTGGTGGATGCCCCACCCCTGGAAACATTGAAGGTCATGCTGGACGAGGCTCTAAGCAAGCTGATGTAGTTGAAGATGTTCCTGCTCACTGAAAAGGGGATGGACAGGATGACCTTTAAAGGTCCCTTCCAACCCACTCTATAATTCTAATGTGTTTAATGAAGAAGCAGATTATGCCACGGGTCTGGTAGTTTATTTTTTTCCTTTTGTGGTTTACAGTTTTCACTTTCTGCTCTGTCTGGGCTACACACCTCACCATTTTTACTGGCCTCCAGCCCCTCAATTCACAGCCAAAAAAAAGTCCCAAACTAAAGCCAGGTCCCTAGGTAGGCTAGCCAGGCTGCTAGAACCTTGCAGTGTAATGGAGTATTTAACATATCCTGTGAAGGTCTCTTTCTTGGTATATATTAATCAAGTACAAAATTACAAAACTTAGATATACAATGCAAAAATTTACAAATGAAAAAGAGAACACAGTTGCTTAGATAAAACTGAACAATGTATGACTAACTCAAAGCAGAGACTTGTGTAAAAATTTGACAAATATAGCTGAAGGGAGGAAGGCGGCAGAGGAAGAACTATGCTGTAACACAATTCTACCAGGTTCTTTGCGCTGCACTATGTAATAGCTCTAAAGAAAGGTGATCGTAAAAGAACCAATTAAGAACACAAAACTTGATGTATCACCTTGCATCAGAGACTTCTACCCAATTAATGAGTAGAACCAGGATACTGAAATTAGACATCTATATGTTGATGCAAGTAGGAGTACATTGGCAAACTGCTGGGAAAGAAGATACCCTTCCAGAAGATATCCTCAGAAAAATGATCCTAGGGAGAAGATACAGAGATCTTCAGCTAAGGTAGTGGTTGCTTCTGGAACACATGCACCTTTGAGTGCATGTCTGTTTACCAGAAGTGGACTCCCTTTAGGGAAAAATTAGGGCTGACAACGAAGACATCCAGACAACCTATAAATATAACTTCCAGTGTCTTGGCCAAGTCAGACATAAGGAGTGGGACTGAATGGCTTCATGTACCACACAACTACAAGGCAATGTAGTCTTCAGTTTTCTCACCATTCCAGGAGAGCAAAGCAAAAAGAGAGACACAATGCAAAATGCAGTGCAAAATGCTCTCTCTGTATCATAGCAATAGTCTTGACTTGCAGAAGCCTCTCTGGAGTCAGGGAGTGGGCAGCAAGGGCAGAAGAACACATGTCATTCACTCAGGAACTGAACCTGGAAGTGCCAGTTTCCCTCCAGGTGCTTTTTGTGTCATTACTGAGCAAGGGTAAAGCAGAGTGCACCTAGATCATTCCAAGTATCTGAAACTGTGACAGCTTGTGAACTGCCATGCTTTGAAAGTCTGAAGCAGGAGGACTTCACCAGCTCACTAAACTAGCCGTCATTATTTTTATCAGGCTTTATTTTAACCTAAGCATTTTAGGCTTCTTTCATGAAAACTCTCTTCTCCTACATTTGAAGTTAACCTTTTTCTCCTCTTACCTTTATTTTTGTAGCATTTCCTCCCTAAGTGCTTCACTCGCAGTGAAAATTCCATTTCCAGAAAAATAAAATCTGAAGTTCAAAAAAAAAAAAAAAAAGGCAAATCCTGTCATCATTTAACCTGGCAGGGGGAAACCAGGACGACGGAGCCATTCACTCACTCCTCTACCCCCCCAGTGGGATCTGGAGGAGAATGGACAAAAATTCACACTCGTAGGCTGATACAAAGATAATTTTAAAAGACAACAGAGGAAATAATAATGATTACAATTATAATAATAATAAAAAATACGCAAAACAAGCAATACACAATACAATTTTTCTCACCACACAATGACCAACTGCGCAGCCAGTCCCCAAGCAGCAATCATGGATTGTGTGGAACTCCTGGATTTTGCCAAATTCATGGAAAACGTCTGAACTCACGGAAAACGGTTCCTGCCCCCCAGCCAACCCCCACTTACGAACTAAGCATGATGTCTACGGCATGGAATACTTCCACTGGCCAGCTTGGGTTAGCTGCCTGGCTGTGCTCCCTCCCAGCTCTTACACACCTGCTCATTAGCCAAACACGGGAAATGGAAAAACGTCCTAGATTTCTTAGCAACAACTAAAACCATCAGTGTACTATCAATAGCATTCTCATGCTAAATCCAAAACACAGCAGCTACTAGGAAGAAAAGTACCTCTATCCCATCTGAAACCAGGACAAACCCAAAAGCTATGAGCCCATCAGGTAAAATAGTTTTGGGCAGGGAATGAAGAGGGGGACTGGAGAAACAAAATGACTTGGCAAAAACGTGTAGTAGGTAAAAGCTTCCAAACAAAAGCAAACCCCAAAATGAGTTAAAGGGATTAGAGATTAATGGGATTTAAGGAGGGTGAGGAAAAGAAAAAGTCCAAGCAGAAAGCAGGTCTGATGGCTATACAGGGCTTAGAGGAAGAGACTAAATTAATTTAAAAGCGTAGCAGAATCCACTTGTTTGGGTTTGTTTGAGGTTTTTTTTCAGTTTAAGAAAAATAATGTTAAATCGGGATATTTAAGAATAAAGATCCATGTAATGGTTAGCTACCGATAAAAAGCTGCAAAGAAGTATTTGGAAAATTCTCTGAAGCCTGAAGAAAGTGTGTGCCCAAACTTACGTCAAAGGAGTTTGCAAATTCATTTCTTGTGACAGGCCTGAGTTTGAAAAGAGATAAAAACGTGTGCTACCAACGGTCTGGGAGGACTTCAACTTTCCTTGTCAACGTGAAGGAAGGGTTTGAAAGGAATGTTGGTGGATCGCTGAGCGCTGTCAGTGTAGCTCTTTGACGTGCATAGCGGAGGGCTGGGCTGATGGCGCCTCATGTTTTGCTAATTACTGTGTAGTCTCATGGGGGCTGGGAGGTGCCTTAAAGAACCGCTTGGGACTGACCCCACAGTTTGGATGGAAGCTGAGTCTGCGCAAGAACAAAAGGTCAACTAGAGGTGACGAAGAAGAGTCACCTATCTTCATCCCCATGATCCCCGATGACCACCACGAGGAGGCCCTGCGCAAGCACAGTTGGGAGGAGTCCATGGAAATGACCCCTTGGAACTAATTTTAATAGGAAGTGGGGACAGGTTATGCATATGTATAGGTGTATTGGTAAATCTAATGCATATGTAATACTTGGTTGTATAAGTTGAAGAGACGAGTTGCTGCTCGGTACGCACGACTTTGGTGGGGCTACCCCCATGCCGCCCGGTGCCAAATAAACATCGCTACTGTACAGTCTGACGGATTGGGGAGTCTGCTTGCTGCACGTCAAATGGATACCATACAAAGAAAAGAGATGTTCTGGCTTTCAATCCCCTGGACTCTGCACAAAGAATGTAGTAACTATACACACACAATGGATAAAAGACAGTAATTTTATTGTACAGCTTTTATCCTTAGAATGCTGTCTACTTCTGTGAAAAAATCCAATAACTGACATGGAAATTTCAGACCACGTTTTTCAGTAACACAGAAATCTATCTTTCAGGTGCATGAAGGGCTAGCAGTTTGTCAGCAGAACTCAGGTGGAAGTCAGACATTAAAGGACAAAGCAGTGGCGAGTGACAGCTGCAGGGAAGTTAGCCAGAGTACAGAAAGATGTAACAAATGGACAGCAAAAAAAGAGGCTGCAGACGGGTCTTAGACCCAAATGACAGGGGACAAATCAGTCCTGAAGCAGGAAGACGGTGCCTCAGAATCAGGCTTCTGCAGATGTACTGGTTTCTTCTCCTGAGGGCTCAATTTATTTGACACTCTTTGGTTCTTGTCAACCTAAGGATATGCACTAGTCTGGGCACGCACACAGAGATCATACTGTTAACCACAGCATTAACAACCTAATACAGTTCACAGCTGCCAGGGACACTGCTGAGCACATCCAAAACATGAAAACCCAAGAGGACAATGTCATAGTGCTCTTTAAGTCAGTCACATACCAGTAAAAGAAAGTAGTTAAGGATAGCTGAAGATTTACTAACAGTTCTCAATAGCTAATCATTTCATCTGCTGGTCTTCCTCAGGCTGTGATGAGCTTACTACACAAGCTAGTGATAAGAAGCTATTTCCTTAAAATAATACTTAGCATTTTGTCTTTCAGAGAGCTGAAGAAGCTGATACAGCCGCTGCAGTTTCAAAAGCTTTTTCTGCTGCTGAAGTGCAGAGGATTATGGCAAAGGTATTACAGCTGACAGGACAGGGCAAAGAACCAACATCACCTGTAGTTTCTCTGCCAGTTAAAGCAGCACACATGAACTCATTGCTCGATAACCCAGGAAAGAAAAGTAGGAAGCACAGATAAGGCATCCTTCTAGAGCTCACCAGCAATTCTATAGGAGCTGACACATCTCATTCATGTCCCAGAAAAAAAAAACCACCAAAACCAAAACCAAAAGAACGACACACAAAAACCCAGCAGCTAGGTTTATTTTGACTCACTCTCCCCAGCAGTGTGAAAATATATGGTTAAAAAGAAGACCAGTCTATATACAATAAAACAGTGTCCAGCACAAACACTGTTGAAAGGAAGCTAGAGTACAGCCAACGCTGCATGGCCAAACATCCTCTCAGCAAAAGCGAATGCATTTGATCCTAAGCAGTTAACCCACAGAAGCTATACAAAATTGTTCATAAGTATGAAAAGAAAAAGATTGTCAAGGACAGCTTTCAGATTATTAGCTATTTTTCAGGACTTCTGTTATATCATTAACCTGAATTTGTATAAATACATGACAATCAGGGATAGGAAGAGAGACATAACCCAATTAACTTTCGTGTTAGCACCCAGTCCCCTCAGGCTTTTGACAGCCAGTAACCTTCCTTACTGCTTTCTCTCCACATGTAGAATTCATGTTTTGACTGTACTGACATTCAGGGAAGACAAGTTACCTCTTTTCATGAGAGCAATTAACCAAGAACAGGACATTGTGTTCGACTGAGCAAAGAAAAGTTAAATCTCCACAGTAGACACTGAACAGTTACAATAAGACAGTGCTATTTTTATTAATGAGACTCAGAACAAGAAAGCTCAGTATCCCACTAAGGACTAGATATTGTATGATTATGTGATACGACATCTTACTCAATTTAGACAAAATTCAAACACAACTACAGGAGGTCAAAGAAAAATGGCATTATTAAATAGGACTTGACATAGTCAGATCTTCACTCATTAAGTCTCATGATATTAGAGCTTAAATTATGCTTTCATTAAGAACAGAATTAGACCTTGAAAGTCAACCATTGCACAAGGAACAGAATAATAACTGAATCCAACTCATTATTATGCAACAACAGTGAGGATCCAAGCTTCTTTCGAGCAACATATCATTAAGAAGTTGTTCTCCTCTCAGTTTTTCCTTAAAATTTAAAAAAGACAAAAATTTATGTGCTGCTAACTTTCCTATAATTTCTTTCTTGTTTTCTTCCTGCCATTTTGTGATGCTTCAGCAAAAAGTCCAGTTCCATATCTTTACAATGTCTAATATTATGAGGGCTTTTTTAATTCCCAGGCAGGATCTCTATAGCTACCAAAATTGTCATTTTGCTTACATTGGGCCAATCCACATCAGAGCAGCATGAAAAGAACAATGCAAAACGGTGGCAAAGGAAAGGTTATCTATTGCAGGGCCATGTTTTTAAATCACTGTGAAGCTGAAGTAAAACTACAAGTGCAATTTGAACATTTTATTGCTTGTTTCTATACAGAAAGATGTCTGGAACACTCTGTTTCAGTGTGGTCTCTGATAAAACTCCCATCCTAATTCAGAAGTTACACTGTTCAGTATAAAGAACAGTCACTGACTGAAGACAAGAAACATAAAGGGAAAGGGATGGAAGAAGCAACCTTTAATTCACATATAGCATATGCACTCTATTATTCAGGCACTGCAGCTGTTTGTTAATGACCATACTGCAATTTTACTCATATTTTGTGGCCAAGAAAAGCACTAGCTGATAGCTGAGGTACCCAGCTCCCCTCCAGCTTCAGGACATTCCCCCGTACCCTCCAAGTAAATATTTTCAGTTACAGACCAGTTTGGGCTTTTTTTTTGAGAAAAGTATAATACCCTTTAGGACTATAGATAAGAAGTGTCTCTGCATAGCTATTTCTGAAACATAATTTAAACATTAAGTGATATGTCTTGATCTATTTGGGGACTATAATAGCAGCTCATTGCTTCCAAAAATGCTACTATGGAAGCCAGAGCATCAGTCTCACCTAATTCAAGGTGGGATTTTCCTTTAGAGTTTAATAACACAGAACTGAATACCAACAGATTTTTATCAGACCATCCTAATAAGAAAATACAATTGTCAGATGGTTTTACAACAGCGACATTCCAGTTTTTCAAAGGATTTCACAGGGCTGGGATTTTTTCCATGTGGCAAATCACATATAAGTGTGAAAGCAATTTCTGAACCCGGTGACAGTTCAATGACAGTGAACTCTGAGAGGTCAGATACATTCAGGTAAGTAAAAAAGTGTGTGTATGTGGGAGGGGTTGTTTTAGTGATCCTGAAGACAGGGAGCAAACACGGATGCACATGTATCTGCCAACCTTTTCTGCTGGCAATATGAGAAGGTGGCAGCATTAAAAATAGACAGCTGGCGTTAACTGAGAGAGCAGGCTCAGTCTGTGGGAACCATTGACCATGGATGGAGATAGAAAGGTGTGAAATCAAGAATGACACACCAAGTGAAAGAATAAAAACAAACCACAATGGTAGAAGTATCATATCCAGAGGTCACATGCAGAGAAACCCGCAAAACATCTGTTTGTCATGACAAACGGCCAAGGACCAAATCACAACCTTCAAGAAAGGAGACTCCAGACTGCAGGTGAGCACACAGCAGAAACAGCTCAAGTTTTCTTTAAAACAGAACAAGATGTATAACCTAAATAACAAAAGAAACTGTACATGCCTCCCTTTCTGGAAGATTGCCTTCCCACAAAAAATTGTGTGGTCGCAGGAAAGTTCTAAATACGCAGACAGTCTCTGATCTCCCCATTCTATGTGTGTTCCCTGTATGGGAGATTCAAATCTGTGTTAAAACTCCAACACTCACAACCATGTCCTGCTCCCCATATCCCTATTATCTTCATCTCTTCCGAAACAGCAGTTAGAGACTTCTAATTGCTAATGCAATTGTCTGCATTGCCAGCAGTTATTCCCATTTTACAAACAAAAGGCAAGACAGAAAATAAGGCAGAATTGTGGCTAAAACAGTCTCTCAAACATTTAAAAATTAGAGTAGGAGAATATTTGAAGAGATATCCACCTGAAGAGAACTGTACTATTTAAAAAGGGAAAACAGGAAATCTATAGTAGTTTGACATGCAAAATATTCCTCCTAATCTTTGCCCACAATTAAAAAAAGCACACAGAGAGAAAAAATAACTGCATGTATTTGAGATCTACACAATTGACATTTCAACACTTTAAATCATGTTCTTGCTTTGGGTACAGCCTTGGTCAGTCCGCTACAAACCTGCAGAAACATCAAGTTACTTTGAACAGGCACAAAGCTAGTTAGTTCACTCAAAAACTGGATGCACACAAAAATTTGTGGAAAAAGTATTTTCCTATCATTTGGAAAAAAAAAAGGGGGGGGGAGATAGGAGATGGGAAACAAAACAGGAGATCTATGAGTTCAAGCCAATTCTTGCTGATACGAAAAATTAAGAAGCAAGCTGAAGTTAAACAAGTGTTTTTTTAAAAGTCCAGACTTGCACATGACAAAACAAACTAAAAGCTAAAGGTATTCCAGATACCAAATCCAAGCTTTCAGAAATATGTCTAAATTTGCTCTTGTTCTTATTTGGTAGACATCATGCTTCGTAGTTCAGATTATATACAAGTCATATAGAACACTATGCACGTAAATGAAGGTTTTTATGCAACAAAAGAGTTTTAATTGGTGAACATGGTATTTTTGAAAACCGCGTATGCAAAACTGTAACCCACTCAGAAATCAAGTTAATTAATTCTCTCAGGTGAGGTGTTCAAGAGAATGTCAGAAGACAAAATCTACAGCAAGAGCACAGTTTTGCTCAGTTCACCTTTTGCAATAGCTTTGATATGTCCTTACCACTGTGAATGAGTAGGGCAACACCAAACACACTGAATTCTTCTCATGGCATGTAATAAAATGCTTGCAAGTTAACCTGAAACTGAAGCCTATGAAAAACAGCTCAACAAAGACAGGCCAACATTTTTCAGAGACATGATGCTGCAGTCACGTGACATGAAACCAAAAAAACCCAGCCAATCAAAACCTTAAATAACCATAAGCCAAGGCTGCTTGCATTCAGACCAAAGAATAAATGCAAGACAATTGTCATGTCAATGGGATCCTTCTTTAAGCACAGTGCTTTCATTTTTTGCCTGGATCCAAATAAGCTAATTTTGCTGTGAGTGGTCTGACTTCATACACATCCTACATTCTTGGAAAAAGCTCTGTTGCAATATTACACAAAGCAATGATGCATGTATCCATTATAGAAGTTACTTCTCTCTGCTCACTCAAGCATCAACATCATTTCCAGAAAAATCTTACTGTTCTTTTGCAGAACAGGCACTGAAATCACCTCCACAAGAACATACAGAGTGATGAGCAGTTTTTAACTACTGCGAAGTGCAAGACTTACTATGTAGAAGCTCAACAGGCTCACATTCTGCTAACACTTGTAGCTGGTCTCAAAACACCACTGCTCATGTGCGCCACAGAGATATTCATAAATTGAGAGGTAAATACTTGCTTTTCTGTTATCCATGTCTTCTAGTCAAGTATGAGTTCTGGACTGTTTCTCTCCTTATTAATTTGTTCCACAGCAAACGTCTCTTTCCTACAGAAAGAGAACTGGGACTAGGGGTAGCTGTCAAAGCAGACGGGAAGTCTTCAGGCTAAATTATACAGCAGCAAAAGCTATGTAACACTTGCATATGGGAAAGGTGACGCCTCATTTGTTCTGCAGATCCACAAGTCTAAAAGACAACTCCACATGTATGTATTGCCAGTCCAGAGAATATTCTTTAATAAGTACCTCTGCTATGCCTCTACCATTTCTCCTGACCTTATCTTGTGGAGATATGTACCTTTGCACAGCTTACGGAAAAAATAGCCAATGCATCCGCCTACTTACTTATATTGTATACCTCAAGAGCCACCTCTATGCACTTCCTATCCCAACACAAAGTTGCAGTAATTGACAAGGCAACCATCAAACTGAATGAAGATTCCCCTACTAATCACAACAAGGAACATCTGCGGGAAGTGCAATAGACCTCCCATGGTATGTGCAGGCCCTTGCACTCTGAGACCTAAACAATTCAATGCAGGCAAAGCAGAGACTGAAGACAAAAAAAATAGAGGGTTTGCAAACCATAGAGTTCTATCCATTTCCTGATAAAAATCCTAAGATAAAGCTAAAAACCCTAAGATAACTCTACTAGAGAAAGTCTGCCAAACAAGTAGTTAAAATAAAGCCACATCCAGCTTCAGAAATAAGCCATTTTAATTCTGAGGCAGTCCTCCTCGGAGTGAGAGAGATCAATCCTCTTTCTGTGTCCAAAGAGGGAAACGTATTTTACTAATGGAATTCTCAGTTGTACCACAGAATCTGCAGAACAGTCCATGCCAATGATGTCCTGGCTTTGTGAAAGATACAAACAGTGACCAAATTCTCTATGGGAATCCATCTCCTCCCCTGGATTAACTGTTTATCAGTCTTTATAGTGCTGATTCACGTGCTCCTGAAACCATCGAAAAGAAACGCAGAAAATTATGACAGTTAACATCAATACAGATATTCTCTCATTTACATCACTTCTCAATTCAAAGCACTAGATGTATTTAAAAGATCCAAAAGTTTACAATAAGCAGAGGTTTACCCACACAGTTTTCTATCTTATGGACATCATTATCACGAACCAAAATGATGAGGAACAATTGGGAAGCGTCCAAGCTGTTGGAATGAATTGTGAAAGCAGAGAGGAGACTATGAAAGAACAAGTGTACATTCTTCTGGAAATCTGTGACTTATTTAGATCAACAGCTACTGAAGGAAGGTATCAAGCCAGCGCTGGAAAAGGTGCTGACAATTTTGGAGATGTCTAGCATAACTTCGATGACTGAACTAAGGAAGCAGCTAGAGTTACTGAACTGTTAGGGGAAATTTCTGCCAAATTTAGCCTTTTACATCTGCTGCAAAATCTATCAGGGCACAGGACCCCATTGCATGCCAGGAAGAAACTGAAGCTGTCCTTAGACAAGTTCAGTTGAACAACGTTGCTGTGATCAGATACCACTGAACAGTTAACAGCATGTAACAAGCTCAAAATACCTTAGAAGCTTTTCCTTCCAAAAAAACCCAACAAACCCACCAAAATAACCCAACCACGCTTACAATGTAAGAAGACATACCAAACATCAGAAACCTTCTTCAAGAATACAAACTCCCTTTCGACGCACCTCTTGTTCATTTTCTGTCAGGTCACTACTCTCCAGCTTTTGAATACAAACTGCTAAATACGTGCTGCCCTCTTGACTTTTGCTTTGTACTAATGGCACTTTCTGTTTCAATTCCAAACAGGAATTATTACATTCTTACATTGGCAATATCTAGCAGCTCTTAGTTACTTACATTCAGAAAATAAGGTTTCATATCTTTTTTTTCCTGAATCATTATATCAATTCTCAAGCTGACATTTTCTTCAAAGACACAGATTTTACCAGCTGAAGCCAAAAAGTCCAGTATTGTTCCAAATTGTTATTTGCTGACAATATGGTATTTTGGTCCGAGAAGGATATTCAATGTAGTAATATCCGTTCCCACTATGTTTGGTACAGGAGGATAAGTTTTCTACATTGTGGCCAGTTAATGATGCAATTAATATTAGAATTCTGTGCTTTTATTCCAACACATACGTCAGAAGACTGGCTTATCTACCAGATCCTTATATACCCATTTATTTGTGATATAAGATCTTCTGAATGAGGACAGCTGAGGAATTTGCATGGAAGCTAATTCAACATCTTGTCTCTCACACTCCACTACTACTGCCTGTAGCGTAGATTGCTGTACGTAAGCAAGTCAAGTATATCTTCATAGCCTATATAGAAAAACTGCATACTGACCCTTGCAGGAAAACAGGAGGAGATAAAAGCAATAGATTAAGACAATGTGCTGCACAGCACATACCAGCCTGTGCAGGTCTACAGTGGAAACCCCCCATAACAAGCAACAGATAAACATCTTTGCAGGGTTATATGCTGATCATTTTTATCACAAGACCTCTATATTAGGTATGGTTATACAAGTAGTTAATTTAAAACTTGCTTAAGGACTTCATGCATGTATTATAGCTCTGACAGTAAGGATAGCAAAATCAGAAGGAGCTCAACAGCAACTGGCTCAGGCCAATGCTCTGCTTCAGTTACTACACAACATCTGACAGGGTAGAATATAGCCAAAGCAAGCTTTATGCACTGCTAAACACCTTATCCTACACCTACACGACTCAGCAAAGCCCTGTGAGACCACAGCTACAAAAATCAATATCTGTCTTTGCGCCTTCCTACCCTACAGCAGAGGCAGTGTGTCCACCTCTTTAGAGGCATCGGAAGTCAAATCCTCTCATGCCTCAAAGCTCCAAAAGACTCACAGATTTTCAAAGATGACAAGACGAATTGTTGGCCAGAATTCTTCTGAGTATGTGCAAATGAGGCACACTGTGCGCTTCCTTTTATTAAATAACAGTATATGACAGTTAACTCAATAACACTGTAGAGACTGTAACTCCTTTAAAAATCACCACATATGTCGGAGAAGCTGTGCTGTTCAACAAATTACTTCTTCTAAAATTAAGAGATTACACTTGCAGCAAGTACATAAAATAATCTAATCAACACTTGGCATAAATTATTTGGATAACTGACTCCAGAAAGTACATCTTGTCATCTTCTTTATCTCAAGACTTTGACAAATGGAGTTGAAACACCTCCAAAAAGCACAAATGTCATGGTAGATAACATTAAGTCAGTGCCCCTAACATTAAACAAACCCAGTTCTCTATGCGTAGCCCTTCAGTACTTTTACTGTTTACCTCAGGTGACCATCACTTCACTGTCCATCTGGACTCTGTCTATCACAGATTACTACTTAAAGACATAGAAGTTAAGGAAGCCAATGACTGGGTGACACAGTGTAGCATCTAATAGCGGAATAAAAGGAACAACCTCCCAGGCATGCATGAGATACTATATTGTTGGTCACAGAACACAGAACTAAATCAGAAAAGGAACTACGAAAATGTCCTGGGTTCGTCCAGGACAGGGTTAATTTTCACCAGAAGCCAGGAGGGAACACAGCCAGGCGAGCTGACCCAACCTGGCCAAACAGAGCAGGGTATTCCATACCATGTCTCGTCATGCTGGGTTCTGGTTGGGGGGAGCCGGGCAGCAGGAACTCTCTCGCTGCTCTGGAGCGTGCGGCAGCGGCAGTCAGTGAGAGTTGCTCTCTGCGTTCTCCTGTTTTGTGTTGCGTATTCTCATTATCAGTATCATTGTTGTTCCTCTTCCCTTTGTTTGCTTTCTGTTAAACTGCCCTTATCCTGACCCACCAGTTTCTGCCTGTTTATTTCCATTCTCCTCCTCACCCCAGCTGGGGGAGAGGCAGCTGCGTGGCGCTTTTGTTGCCAGCTGCAGCCAAACCATAACATTAAATTTGGCGCCCAAGTGTGGGGCAGGGCTAACAGCAGGGCTGAGCAGAGTGTATTAAAACAGCTTTCTTAGATTTTGTTATACGCATTTATTTTGTTAGTTAAACAGTCGCCGGCAAAAAAATGCTTCTGACTTTAATCAAATGGCTGTGGTATTTGAACCCTTACTTGCTGTACGTGTTCCCTGTGGTGATGTTCATAACCTCGGGGAAAAGGATCAGGATGACGATTTTGCTGTACTGTATGATATCGACTTACGACCTGGTAACATCACTGTGCATGAAATTAGGCTTGTATTTGCATGCGGCACTGCGGTCACTTCCATACCTTGGATCCTATATCTTAGAATTTATTAATAATGGAACCCAATCTGTGGGGAAAACCAGAGGGGATACTTTCCCCCACTCGTTCACCCCTCCTCTCTCCTTCAGGCCGGTCCTAATGGCTTTTGAGAATTTCGAGTACCCGTGGGATGCTCAGGGCAGCACTCTCCTTTTGTCATGCCTCCTGAATGGGTTGCAGGTTTTGTTTAGGGTTAAACAAGTAGTTAAGAACATCGTGCAGAGACCTGCCCCAGGGCTGGATAGCTATGAGTGGCTGGGTGTGTGGGACAGCATGGGCAAGTACCTAGGGCAGTGGACACCCCTGATGTTTTTGAAACTCACCCCTGAGCAAGTGCAGAATCCGGACAAACTAGTGAAATATCTGCAAAAAGTGTGCTGCCACCCTGGGAACTCCAGAGAGACACAAATCACCCCAATGTGCTGAGGTCTGGTCCACGCCTACCGAGCTGCCCTGTTCAACACTGTTCAGTGCCCTAAAGGGGAAAGGGGGGGAAATGAAGCAGCAGGCACTGCGACTGGCGCTGCCCCCCCAGCCACCCCTGCAGCCCCTCCAGCCCAGCAGGCTGTCACAGCCCACACAACCGGCACCACGGCTGCCGATGCCACAATCGCAGGGGCGGCCCCGGTTTCCCCAGCGGGCACGGCGGCTGCTCCAGCCCCAGCTCCAGCTGCAGGCATCGCAGCTGAGCCAAATGACCAACCTGTGCCGGTAGCAGTCGCCCCCGTAAAACTAAAGAAAGACGCAAAGAAAGCAGATCACTCCGGGAAGGATAACAATAAGCTAGGGTCATGGCAGGAGATAGAGGCAGAGATCATCACCCAGTCCCTGTCCCTGAGCAAGCTGCGAGACATGCGGAAAGATTTCAGCTGCCACCAAGGCGAACACATTGTCACCTGGCTGCTGTGGTGCTGGGATAACGGGGCCAGAAGCTTGGAATCAGAGGGCAAGGAAGCCAAGCAGCTGGGATCCCTGGCCAGGGATGGGGGCATTGACAAGGCCATTGGGAAAAAGGAACAAGTCCTCAGCCTCCGGAGGAGACTTCTCTCAGGCGTGAGGGAGAGGTACCCCTTCAGTGAGGATTTTGTATGTTATCCTGGCAAGTGGGCCAATATGGAAAAGGGTATTCAGTACTTGAGGGAATTAGCTGTGCGGGAGCTGGTTTACTATGACACAGACAATGAGCAGTTACCCACAGACCCAGATGAAGTCCAGTGTACACGATCCATGTGGAGGAAGATTGTACGGAGTGCACCCTCCTCATATGCCAACTCACTGGCAGTAGCAGACTGGAGAGGTGAGGAGGCACCAACAGTGGATGAGGTGGCTGTCCAACTCCGGCAATATGAGGAAAGTCTCTCTTCCTCCCTCGTCTCAGCTGTGGAGAAACTGGACCGGGAGGTCCAGCAAATCAAAGAGAATATGTCCTACTCCCCACCTGTAAGGGCCAGCATCTCAGCCATTAGGGGCAAGCGTTTCTCTGCTCAGGGGAGAGGATACAGAAGCTATACACCACGGGGCAACCTGTGGTTTTACCTGCGCAACCACAGAGAGGACATGAGGAAGTTGGATGGAAAACCTACCTTAGCCATAGAGGCATGAGTGCATGAGCTGCAAGGTAAAACAATCACAAAAGGGGATTCTGTTAGGAAAAATGCTGCTCCAGTTTCCAGTAGTCAGCTCTCCAGACCAGGTAGACAGTTTGATCTTGATTCCAATCCTCTTGAAGTGATCTCCAAGTCATTTTTACAGCAGGTGAGCAGAAAATTCTCTGACCAGGATTAGAGGGGCCCTGCCTCCAGCCAGGTGGAGGAAAGGGACAACCAGGTTTATTGGACAGTGTGGATTCGGTGGCCTGGCACATCAGATCCTCAAGAGTATAAAGCTCTAGTGGACACTGGTGCACAGTGTACTTTAATGCCATCAGATTTCCAAGGGTCAGAGTCCATGTGTATTTCTGAAGTGACAGGGGGGTCCCAAGAGCTGAGTGTATTGGAGGTTGAAGTGAGCCTGACTGGGAAGGAGTGGCAGAAGCACCCCGTTGTAACTGGCCCCGAGGCTCCGTGCATCCTTGGTATAGACTATCTTAGGAGAGGGTATTTCAAGGACCCAAAAGCGTATATAAGTGGGATTTTGGCATAGCTGCTTTGGAGACGGAAGAAATTCAACAGCTGTCTATTTTGCTTGGTCTCTCGGAGGATCCTTCCATTGTGGGGTTGCTGAGGGTTGAAGAACAACAGGTGCCAATCGCGACCACAGCAGTGCACCGGTGACAATATCGCACTAACCAAGACTCCCTTCTCCCCATTCATCAGCTGATCCGCCAGCTGGAGAGTCAAGGAGCAATCAGCAAAACTCGCTCACCCTTTAATAGTCCCATATGGCCAGTGAGAAAATCTACTGGAGAGTGGAGACTGACA
>Ga0065711_1010928_pt1 | contig 16555 bp, 8 predicted proteins | sample Hoacrofraction12_FD_59098 | JGI IMG/M metagenome (GOLD analysis project Ga0065711, IMG submission 59098) | Hoatzin crop microbial communities from Cojedes, Venezuela - Epithelial fraction 12 v2 (version 2) | ecosystem: Host-associated > Birds > Digestive system > Esophagus > Crop | place... | reverse complement strand
AGCTGGCTGGCATGGTTATCAAACACATTTTCTCCAAAGTCTTGCTGTTCTTAAGCTGCTTTATATTTTTAATTCTTCCTTTTTTTTTTTTTCCCCTGAACATCAGCTATTTTTCTGGAGGCTTTTAACCCGGTTTTTTCATGTCCTGTGTCACAGCCGCCGTAGCTGTAATGAAGAACTAACCGCACCGGCCTCTGGCTCTTCGTGGAGCCGCGTCGGTCACCGAGTAGCACGAGGCCCCGGCTCTGCTGCACCTGGAGCCGAATCCCAGCGTGTTTGCTCTGGCAAGAGGGCTGTCGGCGTTGGAACTGAGATACCGAACGCCGAACTGGAATCCATCTGAAAATATCCCTCTACGCTAATCCTCTTCCCTGTTTTTATTTTTTTTTTCCTGTTAAAACATATCCTTTGGCTACTCAGAAAAATACCGGATTTAGCTTTATTTAGGTGAAATTTGCGTTGCTCCTGCTGGCATCGTTCCAGGCTGGGGTATGTGGCACAGACGTACACGTTGTGACCGAGTCCTGGCGGCGTTCTGGCAGAGTTACCGTTAAAGATCAGGGCCGTCCCCGAGCCGAACGCTTTCGTGGCTCGTGCCGAGCGCTTTTAGCGGGTCCTAGCTTCAGTGCGTTCTTGCCGGTTGGTTTTCGTGTTTTCTGGTGGTGAGGAGGACGCGTTCTTTTGTGACGCCCCCTTCAGCGATGCAGCTGTTTAGAGACGGCGTTATTTATAAATATACATATATGCAGCACCTTGGTTCGGCTGTTTATCATCACCTACGCCCACATGTAGATTTTACCGTAAATGGCTTTTGGTTACCCTATCAAATGCTGGCTGACTTCTGCTCCAAAGAGAATTCCCCCCCTTCCTTTTGTTTTCATGTCACGTACGTTTCTTCTGTATCACAACCCAAAATCGTTACGCTAACTTAATGCTTTGTACTCAGACATATTGTGATAGTCCTAGCATTAATTAGCCTCTCCTCGTGAACAAAATATAGCGTACCGGATTTTTTGGCTTCCGAGCTGGGCTACCAGTGCCTGTACTTGTTGGCGGTGTACTTCTGGTCGTCGGAACCGACCCGGCGGAGCTCGGCTCTGAGATTCCACACTGTGGGGAACTGGTGGTGATGAATGTGTTTCTAGCAGTTTCCCACGAATGAATCTAAACTTGAGCTGTACTGGTTCTGAAAATGAAAGTTATTTATTTTAAGAAATAAAATCCAGATAGCGTTGCTTTTTACAGCATAATAAACGGAATTACCACGATGATGATGGCGGCGGTGGTGGGTTTTGTTGGTTGTCTGTGTGGCTGCTGGCGAAAGAAGCCTTCGGTTATCGGGAAGGCTGCCCAGGAAAACCTACTCCGGTCATTTCCGTTGTGCAAAGCTGACGGGAAATCAGGAGGAGTTTATCTGATCTAGCTTTGCTTCTTGCTTTTCTTTTTTAAACCTCCACCTCTAGAGCGGCGGCGTTTCCCGGGCTGCTTTTTGTTAGGGCTGGGGTTCTGAGGCGGATTGGCCAAGTGCCCTCACCGGCTCGAGCCTTCTCTTGCTGACTCCTGCTCTCCTTCACCTCGCCAGCGGTTTCCTTCCTGCTGTTACTCTGCCGGCTGTGTAGTTAACATAAAAGCCTGCAGGTGTGAGCCGGGGGACGGTGTCGCTTCGCAGCCCCAGCAGCACACGAGGCAGCGGTGGGCCAGCGTGGGAGCTCACCACGTGTGGCTGCACCTCAGTTACCCTGCTGATCAGCTCCGATCGGCAGTTCAGGCTGAGTTTAGTGGAGTTTGGCTGGGGAAGAAGAAGGTGTGATGTGATACAAGCAATAATAATAACAAAAAATATTCTAGCAGCCACCTTCTAAGACCAATGTGGTGAATCAAAAGCATCTGTAGGGCCCTAGGCTTCAGAGCTCGAACAGATCAGTTGCGCAAACACGTTCGAAAGGAGACACGCAGTGGGCTGCTGGCAGACACCTCACCTTTTATTACAGAAGCAGTCAAAACACAAGGACAAAAGTGTCAACCTGACAGGTCCGTTTATTTAAAATGGCAAAAATAACCCAGTGGGGGAGAAAACCGCTGATATTAGAGCTATTGGCTGTGTAAAGACAAAGCCACGAGTAAGGCCACTGCTTCTAATATCACGAGAAGGTTTCACCCTGGCCGATAAAACTGAAGTACAAAAGCAAGGACAACGAACTGCTGCATACAGACCACCAGCACGAGGCGTAGCTCAAGAAACAAGCGTTGGATTTGTGTGTCGCAGTGAAGATACACATTCAGCTCCCTATAGTAAGTCTCCAGCTGTGATACTCTGTAGCCCTGTTACCCTCAGTCACCCAGGGCCCCCAAAATGTCAGTTTAGTGGTGCTTTCTATTTAAATATGTATGTCACCTGCTCTGGGGCCCTTCAGGTTTCCTTCCTCCCCAGCTTTTGCACAGAACGGAACCAGTGGTTATTTCCTGAGCAGCAGCTGCGTCTCAGAGGGGCTTCTGGAGGGCAGCTTGTCCAACCCCCCTGCTCAAGCAGGGCCACGTGGAGCTGGTCACTCAGGTCCCCTGCCTGAAGGTGTGGGACCCAGCGTGAGTGTTGGGCAGTCCCTCTGCTCAGCTGCCTTCTAATTAACCAGCTGCTTAAGACTGCCTTCCCTCTGAACTGTGTGTAGCTAATTATCTTCAAACATGCTGAGAAACAAAGCTGTTCCTCCTCTGGTGGAAGCACAGCTTCGTCCTTCAGGTCCTGAAGACTGCACATCCTGCAGCCACTGCTCAGTATAAATCTGATTTCTTTGCCTTACCCCGAATTGCAAAAGCACTTCCTTACCACAGCCTTTAGGGTCTCGTGCCCAGTCAGATCAACAATTAGACAGATGCCCTGGTTGTAGGGCACATGAGACACCGAAGTTCCATTCCACCTGTTATAACCTAAATGGGGTGGGTGTTGTTGTAAACGGTACGAGTGGCCAGATCCTCGCCCTGGTAGATTGAGCACAGTGAGTAAAAACATACTCCAACCCCTTTCACGCTCTTAAGAGCAGGTTCTCGTTTTGTCCGACGCTGCTGCTAGACGGCGTGACTGCAGAGGCTTTAGTCTTCGCTGTGCACGTTGAGTCACAAGCTCAGCACGTGCCAGTGCAGCTTTCAGGTGGTGTCCTAAGAAGTGCTCTTCACGAGAAAGACTGTGCTGAACTTCCTGCAAGATGACCTTGCCTGAAGAAACAGGTAAAAATGAACTGCGGGCAACGTTTCTGGCCTGCGTTCTCTCAGTACGCCAAGCCCTTAGAAAAGATAAAACCAGGAGAGGCTTCAGCAGCACGTGGGGTCAGTGTGGCACACACCTGCAGGGTGTTCCCCTCCTTTCTGTGATGCAGACAAAAATTCAAAGCTGTGGAAATTCTCCAGAAGCAGTTATGCAGAAGGTGCAAGCTTTCTGAACAGAATCTCTGCAAAAGAACGAGCTTTCCTTTGAAGCCTACTATGTACAGCCAACTGCTTTCAACGTTACATTTAACTAATTCCTTTAAACAAAAAAAGCATGTTTCTGCCATCACTTCTGCTGAGGCCCTCTCGTTCCTCTCCTCCTCTCTGGCATGGCATCTTGCTAACTGGAAATTCTTTCACAAAGAACTTCTGAACGAGAAAAGTGCATGCAAGGGGGCCACTCAGACCGCTGTTCGTGTCGCCAGTAGCTGATAAATGCTACTGGCCCTTCCGGTTGAGGAACCAAAGAACTGAAGTGAAGCGTGTCACCAAGGCATTGACTGCAGAGCAGGATGCATAAGCTAATCAGCTGCGTTAACGATGCCGCAAGAAGCCCAGCCTTTAAGTCGAATACGCTGAACACATCTGCAACAAGAAGAGCACGTCAGGCAAACAAGCCAAGTCAAGCCCTAACACTCTAGTCTTTGCTACCCACAGAGCACGAGCAGGTCCTCCCCGAACAGCAGCAGAGTCACGCTGTAGGATCAGACTGCCGTGGGGGCGGGGAAAGGCCATGCTTGAATCTGGATTTTTGTTCTGAAGCACGCCCCGGAAGGTTAACAGGCAGTGCCTCCCAGCTGCGTCCCTGCTCTAGCTTCCCTCCCCACCCAGACCTCGCCGGAAGCACCACAGCGTTACTGCTTCCTCCCTTCTTGTCTTCCCTCCCCCTGCAAGATGCACACTGGAAGCTTTGCTCTCCTGTTTTTTACCCCTATCGTCACAGACAGGAGGAAAAACAACTCGCAGCAACACGAGCCTAACTCTGGGTTCGCAGCTTCTCCCACGCGCTCGAAGGGACGCGTTCTGCAGCGTCAGCTGGTGTTCAGCTACGTTGGAAGGGAAGGAAAAGGAAAAAGCAAGTTCTGGCTCAACCCTCCCGCGGGAGGCTGCTCTGCGACACGTACCACAGTATCAATCTCTGCCGGGGACACGATCCGAGACACCTCATCGAACTCTTCAGGAGACATGGGGAGCAGATTTTCTGGAGACTGGAGCCGGGAAGGGTGGCTAACAGAAAGGGAAGAGCAGGGACAGACTGTCACTAAAGAAGTGAGGCACAGCTGGGGTACCGTGGCTGGCTCCGAGTCCCCAGGGGCCACGAATGAGGTCCCTTGTGAAGAAGACCTAGCCTGTGAGCGCTACACCACGCTTTGCAAAACCAGCACGGTGTTAAACGAGAGCTGGGACTACTCGGTCATCTACAGGCCAACAAGTCTTTAAGAACTTGCTTTTCAAGAAAGCATTTGCCAGTACAACTACCTGCAAGCTTCTAGCGTTTTTACCCAAAACTGGTGTTTCAAACACAGCACTGTATGAATATGGTGTGATCACATCCTTGAGGGGAAAGATTCAACAGGGGCACTTAGGCCTTAAATAGTGTGAAGGCACACGAGCTACAGCTAAAAAATGATTAGGTCCTAGAAACCCAGCATTTCTGTGGAAACTTACACTTCAGATACAGAGATTAACTCCGTCTTGATGTAGCCGTTGCCCTTGGGACTGTCCAAATCCATAGGCTCTGGTGCTTCAAGGAGAGAAAAAAAAAAAAAAGTTTTTTTTTTAGCATGTTTACCTCACATTGCCATCTTTATTTGTCAAAAATAAAGCCTGTAAGCCAGAGAATACACAAGTGTCTCTCTCACGTTTTACAGCACTGTGGTGAATTCATTCTGCTTTTTAGTCAGATTTTACTTTTAGCTTTTCCCCAGTAAAAAATGGGGAACAAAACCTCCCCTGAATTTTGATGTAGCTGCACCAACACATGCTGCCAGGCCGACGCAGCCAGGATCCGCCCTGCGTAACAGCGTCGTACGAGCCACGGTTCCAGCTGTCAGCGGGAACCCGCGGCTCTGAAATCTCGCCCAGGCAGACGCGAAAGCTGAATGAGGGCCGGCGACAATTACGTTTTCAGTTTTCGATCTGACCGGATCGCGTGTGGTGCGTCTTTAACAACAGACCTTTTCTTCACCTGCTGCAGCGTAGGTGCCTGCCCTCACCTTCCAGCTGAGCAGCACTCCAGCGTGGGCTAGGCTGCAAAGACGCTCCGTCCAGCTGCTCCCCTTTCTGGCCATGCCACAGAAATCAAACCGTGCCCACGTACCTCAAGAACAAACACCACGCTTAGGCTGCGTGAGCCATTTGTAGCACTCACCCTCCTTAGGCCTGGAGTAGTACTTGCCAAAGGCGTTGTCTTTGGGTATGTCTGGGTACAGAAATCTCAGTGGATTTTCAGGAATGTTTTCAGCTGCCATCACTTTGTAGTTGCGAATGATGTCAGGGAAAGTAACAGCAGAGAGCTCCTTCTTGGTGTACGGTTCTACCGAGTGGAACTGGGGCTCTGCGGATGACAGAAGCAGCAGCTCTTGAAGGTGGCTTCAAAGCTTTTTCTAAAACTGGCCAGGAAAGGCGCAGCCGCTTCCACAAAGTCAGCGGTGACGTGAGCAAAAGGCTCACCCGAATGACACCTACCGCGCTGCAGGTAAATACTTGGTCCTGTGCAGCCTGCTCTGGGTGACCCTGCTTTGGCAGGGGGTTGCACTGGGTGACCCACAGAGGTCCCTTCCAACCCCCACCATTCTGTGATTCTGTGACTGTCAAAGGGAGCACAATTGTTGTGTGGGGGGACAGCATACAGTGATGGTTTGGGAGTATTTTGTATTCGGAATGAATGGGTTGACCTCTCCATGGAAATGAACTGCAATATGTCATTAATTTAAGTTATGCTACCTTTTCAACCTTCTTCCAAATTATATCATTTAAATTCTAGTATTAGGAAGTTTGAGCCTAACACACCGCTTGGGGCTCTTACGAATCAGAAGGAGAGACAGATAAGGCCTCCCTGCACACTCCAAACACTACCACCCTTCTTTGCTCCATTTTTGGATGCCTTAGGTACGAAGGCAGCAAAGGGAAACAAGTCAATCAAGTACACTCAGCAGTTTCTCTGCTTGCTGTTGTAGGCTCATTGAAGTGAAGTGTCCACAGCTGCAGCACCCTGGCAGGTGGGTTGATTTAAGCAGTATGAGAAGGGAAGAACCCTGATTGGATACAGGGGAGATTATATCTTTTTGCAGCTTTTAAGTCCCTAGGCTTCCTTGAGAGAGGGTGAGAAACCAAGCTCTTCATCAGTCTCTCTTCTAGAAATGGGAGAAAGGAGAACTGCTAGAAAGATAAGGTAAGTGAAGATGTGGTTTACCTGGGGAGAATGTGGGAAGGAAGGAGCAGATATGTTGGACTGTGAGTTAAAGCAAGCTGCTTGGGAAAGGAGTGTTGACCATAAGGTGAAATAGTGGGAGAGAAGAGCAGAGGTGGCTGAATGTGGCTGTAGGGAACTCTTCCTGGGAGAGGCATCTCTGCTGGGGAAGGTGATGTGGGTTTGGAGGCAAATGCAGATGTGTGAGTATTAAAGGTGTCTTGCTAAGACAGAACCTCAGGAGGCAGGGGAGACAGCCTAGGCAGTCTGTCCTTGACAAACTTGCAGGCCAGAAGCAGCACCTGGGAAGCATTAGTAGTCCTAGCTGAGATCTTGAACAATTCACTGTGTGGCTTATGAGCTACTCCAAGTAAGGTGTGTGTCTGCTACTGCTTGTGAGGGTGGGGACTGCTAGGGTGCTGTATTGTGTTGGTTCTCCATGTGGATGACAAGAGCATAAAGTCTTCTCATTCTGATGTAAGCTTATATTTTGAAGACAAAGATGTCCTCTGTTACAGACTTACCATTTTGAGATCCTTCTACCCAAGTAAATGTGATTGCTCCCTCTCTGCTGCTTTCACTGAATCTTAGTAAAAATGTTCCTGGGCTCTGGTCCTTCAATAAAGCGCGTTCTTTCTCCTTACTGATGAAACCCATGATGCAGCTGCAATGTTGAAAAGAAAAAGTTGAGTTTACCCCTCAAAATGAAATCTAAGCTGTGCTGGGCTACCTAGGAAAACTAAAATGCTTTTGTCACTTGAAAGAGCTGAGTTACTTGTAAAAGCCTCACAGAAGGCTTTGTCCTGCGAACAGCTGGAAAGGCAGCAGCAGGGCTGGCAGGCTGGAGCTGCCCTGTGGAAGCTGTGAATCACCACAGCTTCCCTTGGCACTTTCCCTTTTGCTTGGTGGCTTATACAAATGTTTTTTTTTGGAGCTCAGAACAAGAGATTGTTTTTAGCTGTCAAAGCCGGGCTGTGGAAGCAGAAGCGAAGTTGTGTGTGCATGTGCAATATGGCCAGATCCCAGCTAGTGGTTTTAACTTTAAAAGTGTCTGAAGGAGCAGTCGTTTCTCCTCTTTGGCTGATGAAACAGAGTTTGCCAGCTACCAGATTGCACCCATACAGGTGTGTTTCATTCCTTGTGCATGTCTTCTAGGTGAGCTGTTGAGCTTGTGTGACTTCACCCACCCAAACTCACTATGCTTGGCAAATGTCACTGTGCAGGCAAGGAGGCCAGTGTGGCAACTGTAAGAGACAGATTGGTCTGAACAGGTATGAGGGAGGGAGTTGTACAGGCCAGCACACACCCTGGTCAAACTCCAACTGCTTTTTCTTTTTTTTTCAAAAAAGTCACAATTTCTTTGTGTATTCCTTAAAATAGTCCATCAATAATGAAGCTTTGAGTACTACTACTACTGTCTTTCTGTGCATTAAGTTGGGGAAAGCGCTTTTTGCATAAAACCTACTAAATAATCATGACTTTGCTTACAACTTCAGGTGCTGTAAGCTATCCTGTTTATGGGGTTTGGTTTTGTGTTTTTTTTTTTTTTTGAATGGCGTGCTTTAGGTAACAAGTGAGTTTGGTAGTAAAGGTGCTGTGTGTAATGGAAGGCTCTTGCCCTCCCATCCCTGAAGTATGAAGAAAGGCAAGTGTTCCTGAGGTTGTCGGGCTTCTGCGTACAATGGGAGTCTCTATCCTAATGAATACTACAGATTTTTCTCTTTCACACTCAAGTGTCTTTGCAGTTGGCAAGGTTTCCCTTCAGTTTCCCTTTTACCTGTCTAGAAAACAAAGATCTGTGGCTGTCCAATGAAGCCCCCCAAGAGAGGAGAAACGAACAGTCCTAAATCTCTGGTTTTGACTACATTCACCTCTTCTTTCTGTTAAATCCCAACCCAGGGATTGCTCTCATAACTGAGAGCAATGAGTAATGCTGCTCAAGATTGTTTCTGGAGGTGGCTTTGATGGCATACAATTCAGTAAGTGCATGGCTGTACTGAGGTGGAGCACCAAACAGAACTGCAACTCTGCTCCAATGATGGTGGCAGAAGTTCCCCCTGCACCAGAGTCCACTGAGCTAAGAAATCTGTAGGTTCCAGGCAGTGAAGCAAGGCTTGTGCTATAAAGGGCTTTGACAGAACTCCTCTGCAGCCAGGGGGAATAATGTGAAGTCTGCTCCTGAACACAGCAAGACAGAGCGATCCTGTGAACTTGTGGGACCCTGGGATGCTCCACTGTGAGCACACTGTTGATGGGGTTTCATAATGTGGCTACACTTAAAATGCAGTACTGTGACCTTGGTTAAGCCTGTTTCTGGCAGCAGTTACTTCTGAAATCGGCAATACCAGAACAAAAAGCTTACTAAACCAGTACTAAAGGGAAAACGGAAGTGGCTTTCCATCTAGCAGAGTCTTACTACTTAATAATAATTATTAAAATCAGTAAGGACTCCTCTCTGGACTCGAGTGCTGATACAGAAGTTCAGAGCCTGGCTGCTGCCACCTACCGGACGCTCACAGTAATGTCTGCTGGCGGGTAGGTGCGTTGTGTGGATTATTTTTTTTTAAGATGGATGATCACTTTGACTACTACTTTGTTGTACTTCAGTCTTTCCTGTCAAACACAAAAGAAGCTCTGTTCTAGGGTGTGCAAAGAACCCACTTACAGTAGGAGCAGAGACAAAAACCAAAAATCTAACATTCAAAGCCCTGCTCTGTGACTTAAACGGGACTTTTTGGTCATCTGACACTTTTGCTTTAAGCAGTTGCCTCATTAGGGGCTTTCTCACTACTAGAATTCACTTGCCTCAGATTATTCAGGTTGCAAGTTCCGCTTTACTGGATCCAAAGTATCTGCACAAACAACCTCACAACTGCAGGGTGCAATTCCTAGCTTAAATGAGAGGTCTGAGGCAATGACCACATCTTTAGCTTCATCAGGTCTTACCCATCATTCCAGAGACACAGGAGGTGTTTCTTAATAAGCTCCAGGATTCCTTCAATCCACAGCCAAAAGGGGAAATTTTTATCATTTATATTTTCCTGAAATTCAGAATATGGAAAGGCAGGGGTGGGAGGGGGGAGCAGGGATGATGAAACATGAGTTTTGTTAAGCGGAGAAGCAGCAAGCTCTCAATCCTGCCAGCATCTACTTGTTCTTGCTTTTTTTCTCCACTCTTTCTTCTTTCCCACCCTCCTTGTATTCTCTTAAGATTCCCCCCCCCTTTTCTGTTTCTCTACTCCAGAAGGACAGAAACTACTGGGAATGAAGCATGTACTGAATCCTAAGGCAAGAAGCAGCATGTGAGAAATGCCTGCCAGTCCATAGTAGCCACGAACGTGTGATCCATCACCTCTCTGCAACACCACTGGTCGAAGGGCAGAGAAAAGGCTCTGATTCCAGCCTGGGCACTGTCCTTACTGGGTCTCTTGGACATCCAAACTATCCCATGGGGCTTTCAACCAGACTGGCTAGCAAAACAGCTCGGAGACACTTTCTGTTCAGACTCTGGTTTCAATTCCTCACCCATGAGACACCCATATTAGTAAACCTGAGTACTTGCAGGTCACAAGAGCTTTGCACTTCCCCTGGAGTCTGCTCCTGCCTGCTGTCATCTCCTGCTTATCTATACCAGCTTACAATCTAAAGCCACAGAAAATGTGAGGAGTCTTCTTGTCCTGCTGCAGCCAGGGTTATGAAATCTCATGATGTCGCTTCCTGCCATCATGCTGACCCTCTTGGCTACCCTGTGCTAATCCTCACCCTAATCCAGTTGCCCCTGGTCTGAGAAATGTCCTTCACTATGACAGAGAAGAATCTTCTATGCAGTTTACATGGCTCAAAAACAATCTCGGTCATCTACTCCTTGCTATTCCAAGCCCTTTTTCCTCCTGCTGCTGCTACTTTCACCTCACCACCAAAACCTCCCACAACCATGTAAGCTCTAGCATAATGAGGGTACACTGCTGAAAAAGAAAGCACCCTGGGGAAAAAAAACCCCCCACAATTAACTAAGAGAAAGCTCCCTCTTCCATCTCAATTTTTAAACTGAGTTCATACCTTGCAGAATCTTGTCCAAGGAATAAGGCCATCATGAGATCCTCCACTTGTTGGCCCTGAACAGAAAAACTGAGTTCAGTCATGGTCCATAAATTACTTAGGCTGAAAGGGAAGTACTTCTAGCACCAAGTTCTGTGTGTTTATTTACAACTCTGAGCTGTTGGACTAAGAAAGAAAAGAAATGGAAGGCTACTGTATTTTCACAGCTAGTGCAGGGAGAGCCTGCAAAGTTCCCCTCTGGAGAAGTTCACTACATCAGAGTGACCAAATATATTTGAACAGACCGTGTGCAGTAAGAACCAACTCATTCAGGCACTTTCTCTGCTGTGCTACACCTAATGCTTGCCAGATTCAAAATGTTTCCAGGACAGAGACTGAAATCTTGCATGTTTGTTCTCCAGCAGAACAAGAAAACTGCAACCCATAAGCTTTGTTGTAGGAGCTCAGCAGATCCTACAGTAGCTTTCTGAGATTAAGCACTTTCCTGTCTCAATTCTGGTGACTTGTAGGCGTTTACCCCAGAAACTCTTGATTCTTTGGTCTGCCCCAATCACAGACTCATCTCATCCCTGTTGCAATCATTTCCCCCAGCCTCGTTTTTGTCAACAGTGTTTCATAACCACATCCGAACAGTAAAGAAAATCCTGTGTTGTGACCACAGTACTCAGATCTTTGCAGACTCTGACTATTCGGAACCAAATTCTTTCCATCTCTGATCATGCTATGGATTGCAATAAAGTCAGAATATGCTGCTTTTCCCTCTTATCTCCCTAAAAATAAATTGGGTTAGGGAGCTTGTTTCTGGTGCTGTTGGTGCTAAGAGACCAAGACTCTGTCAACTTTCACATCGCAAAAACATCAGGCAAGTTGAATCCTGGCACCCCGTTAGGTTCTGTGTCCCCTTGCACTAAGGAATCCTGAACATCACAGTGTTTAACTACCTGAATTTTTTCAGTAGTGAAATAATTTTAGCTGAAAAGATTTAAATAGCATCCCTACTGTTACCAGAGCTTGACAAAATCTCTGAAATTCTGAAATGCAAGCTGACCATAGAAATATGTCAGTGGTGACTTTGTTTTCATGATGGTTAATTAACTAAAAAAAAAAAATTACTCTCCTTGCAGAATTCTGAAAAGTAAACTATTAAATCAGTAAGCTTATTGTCAGATCTTGTGTCTTGGGTAAATTACAGGAAGGGAATTGGAGACTGGACTGCTGTACTTGCCACCTAGACCCACTAATTTCAAATCCTTTTAAATGCTTCCTGAAACTTAAGGCTAGTGGAATATACTGGATCAGCAGTATTTTTATCTAGAGTCTACTATGAAAATTCAGTAGCAGTGTTGAGTGCCCTACCTATTGGGCAAACTGACAAGGAGTTTGGAAACAAAACTCATGGCTGATTAGACTTTTACTAAGGACTCTGGTCTGGGAGATGTTCAGTTTGATATCCTTTCATAGTTTCACAGTGTTTACACCTTGATTTTGCAACAGTTTATGCAGACAGAGCAAACCTCTGTTGTAGTTGGGGGCACACATTGAAGTTAAAATTAATGGAGGTGGATTTAAAAACCAAAACATTCCAAGAATCGGCCACCTCAGAGGTTGACTTCAGGCATTACTTCAGTAGCTCTTGAAAAAGACAGAAGTAGCTCCAGTCTCCACTCACCTAATGCACAGAAGTTAGAACTGCAGATTTTTGTCATGCCCTGACCTTAATTTACGAACTTTGCCACACTGAAAGCTGGAACTGCTATTAAAGTGATATTGTGTGAGGGTGAAAATGTGTGGGAGGAAATGAAAACTTAAAATAGATTGCAGAAAAGATGTAGAATTAGCTTCAGTTCAAACAGGCCATCTGTGATGGCAGCAGACCATACCAAGTAGCTTCTCTCCCAGCATGCTCAGCTGATCTGCATTAAGTCCTCTCTTTGTTACAGAAGAAAACTGCCAGCTCAGAACTTCAGAAAGTTTACACCACTTTGCATAAGGTGGATTCAGAAAGAAGGACAAGTTCTAGAATGGAAGGGAAAAACACAATCTACAGTTAATAAACATTAATTTTGGAATGCCATTTGAATTTACAAAAGTGTGTTGCCAAAACGAAATGCAGATTTAAGAGTGGATGTCAGCCTGAGACAGCTCTGCAAAAGCTGGCTGCTATTCTGACAGGCACTCTTTACCAGGAGAAGCAATCTCTGGGACTCTGCTTTGGACACGTCTTCTCCAGTGGGTAGAATTCCTACATCACTGAAGTGCACTGTAATGGAATTCCTGAATGTTTATTTGGCTTCTCACTGTGTACTGTACATACTGAGTACAATGCATACTATCCGTATGGGGGTTTCAAACACTGGTCTGTTTAGGATAGGCAAGTAAGTCACTGTGCCTCCCTCTCTACACCAGAAAGCCATGAAGAATCATGTGCATGGAAAAAAGCAGCAGCCACTTGTATACAGACAAACATTGAAAACTGCACATAGTATTTCTGATGCAATTTTTTTTTTGCAAATACCTTGGGATCAGTAGACAGCATGTTGAACCATAAGATCGAAGCCCATCCGCTTGGAAGCTGGCTCACGTTTGAGATGACAACAATGGGAAGGGATGTGGTCTGAAAGGGAGACAGAAGGAAACAGTCAGACTAGCCTGTACTGCTGCTGCAGTCCTCCTCTAGATTAACCACAAGCCTATTTCCATTGTAATTCTCTGCTTACGCAGCCTTAACTTGTTCACTCGAAATCTGTACGTAGGGGAGAAAATGTCAGTATGGTGAAGTACTAGAAAGACTTAGGTGATTTTTGTCTGATAAAGACCTTCATCTAGTGTCAGTTATGATAGCACTGATGGTAACAGTAGAGTTCATAGCATATTGCTTCTGAAATAAATGGAAAATTAGACCTAGAGAACCAACCCTGTGTTTTAAGCTATGGGACACTTTGCAAAGCACTTCTACTCTTATTTACCCAGAGATCTGACAGCATTCTCGCTGTGTGTGTCTACACAGAGATGTTGTGTGAAGTATCATTTGTATTTTGAAATAACTGAAAGTGCTTGATATCCCAGGACTTAAAGTTTAGATTGTCCACATGAGTGAGTGACATACAGGAGTTTCTGTTTCATCTAAGACATACCTCTAGGTCTATGACCAAGCCAGGCTGGCACAGCTGTGTCTCAAAACTCAGAGAGTGAAGTTCTTCTGTTACAATGAGAGGACCCTGTAAAAAATAATAATAAAAAAAAGAGATAGGAAAAAGGGAACCTTTCAGGGACTGAAAATTGCTTGGGGGAAAGGTAAGAGAATTTATCATGGGTAAAAACCTTTTTCTGCCTGTGGTTACTTGTTCTAGACCTCAGACAGAGTTTACAGGTTAAAGCCAAGTGATAATGCCAACTTCCTAAAACTCCCTGTTAGAACAGGTACTCTATAGGCACCTTTGGTGTTTTTTTTTCTTTGGCTCCTACCTAGTAGCCATAGAAAAATCAGTCCTTGCCAGAAAGTCCTGTTAAAGCTAGATGCCAGTGACAGAGAGTCTGGAGGGACACTATTCTGGCAGTAGTTCTCGCCTGTGGACACCTCCTACAGGGATGACTTCCTAGAAACACTGAATTCCTCTCTTATTGATCTGTCATCCTGTGTGTTTCTTCGCGGGGCTGAGCAGAGCATGGTCTTAAATGCCTCAATGCCTTTTTAGCATTATGCAAAAGATTTACAGACAGGGTTAGTGCTTCTTACCTCATTTGTTCTTCCTGCATTTTTCTGTTCTTTCAGTTGCTGCAAAAGAACAAAAAAAGCCTGTCACTCGTTTTCCTCAGCCACAAATGAAAGTGGTAGAGGATGAGCATGCAAACCTTTCCTAGTTGCTCAACTATGCAAATTTGCCACACCAGTGTCTGATTCTATTTGGTTCTAAGCTGCAGAAGCCAAAGGATTAAACTGCAGGTAACTACTGTTTTATAAACTGTTGATCTGTGAAAACAGATATTGCACCATTAAGACGTGATCCCTTTATGTAACAGGCCTGCTAAGAACAGCAGCAGTGTGAAATCAGGAAGGATCAGATGAAATACTGGTTTATCAAAGTACCCCTCTGAAGTGCACAATAAGCTCCAGACGGTGGCTGTTCTGGACAATGAAGGGAGGAAGGGAGACTTCCATGTTCACTGGTTCAGGATTTGCATTTTTCCTTTCCTGTTGTTGGAACCAACCTGATTTATCTCACAATCTGCATATCAAAAGTGTTGTATAGTCTGCTGAAGGCACTGAATTTCTTGTAGCTGTCCATTCCTAGACAACTTTAGTCTTCCAGACTCAAAGCTTTTTGAACTACTCCAAGCCTTCCTACCTATGGGCCTTCCTCTGAAAGGCCCAAACCAGCATTTCTAGGTGTCTTTTTCTTCCTCCTCCAAAGAACTCATTGCAACATAAGCTACAGGGCAGCAAATACTCTTGTTTGCATTTCAGACCCTATTTCAGTGACAAAAGCAATAGCATTTCAACTGAACCAGGCCAAAGATTTCAAAAAGGGAAGAACAAAGAAAAAGTAGAGATGATCCCAGTTCTTCTTACACAAAAGTAAACAATGACTTCAGTAACAAAAGTGATTTGTCTCCTTCCTACCACACCTTCTACCTACACAATTAAATGGATGTGTCAATAAAAGAAAAAAAAAACCTTACCAAATGCCTGAACTCTGCTGCTAAACTTCCATTAGTAGATTCTTCCATGTTCATTACTTTTGTGTTAGTTCCCAAAATATTAAATTTCCTGAACCTTCACAATGAGAGAAAAGAATTGAGTCCGAAATTCATTGAAAGAACCCAACACTAATATACCGAACTGTGATGCCACATACCCTTTGACTGAGTTCTTCTCACTTACATCTCTGTCAAAAAAAAGAAAAAAAGACAAAATAGATCTTAAGGATTCTGCCACAGACAGAGAAAATGTGTGTGTGTTTTAGTGGCTGACTGAGAACTGGTAAAATGCTTCTGTGCAAAGGAAGTGGCAATTGGTTCAAGCAGTCAAAATAAATATTGTGCTACACAGGCTGTTTCTTACTGAGGCTTAGATTTTGCTATGGGGCCTTATAATCACAGGAAGTAATTTCTTTTACTACATGGGTTTTAACTCTTGCTCTGAGAAGGGAATTATACAGTACTGACATTCTAAATCTGGTTTCAAACCATACTTGTTGAATAAATTGCTGGATCACTTGAATTGGTTTTCCCACCACTCAGGTTTCTACTGAGTTGCATTATATCTGCTTCAAGTGAACAGAATGCCCTTAAAGACCTGAATGGGCAAAGACTCGCTTGGTTTCTTAAAAGCACAGCCACTGTTGTTATTTTGGAGAGCCTGTTACATTTCCCTGCCCTTAAAGCAAGTGCTAAATTCATCTGAATGTATTGCTTACAAAAGATTGGCAGTGGTCTGTTTAGATCTGCTCTAAGTTTTTCACTGAGAACATGTTGATTCGAAGATGGAATGTTTCTTACAATCCCCTCTATCATTGTCATATGTTAAAGGTGGACTGTTTATACCCCCAATTCAAAGACAGCTTTAGGATAGCTAGATTCCTCACTAGAGTCTGCACAAAAAGATGTTTTAGAGACATGACTGAATTATGTGACTGGAAACAGTGGAGTTCAATTCTAAGCTTTTATCTAGTGCCAGCTGAAGTGAAGCACCCATGACAGCAGTGGTTTTGCAGTGCATGTGCTGCCCAAGTGCTGCTCTGTGCCTAGACTGGTGTAGCAGTAGTGAGCTCGAGTGGAGCTGGTGGCAAGAAGCTGAGGCTGGCTGGCTGTACCTTGTGAAGT
>Ga0065711_1040916_pt1 | contig 16557 bp, 7 predicted proteins | sample Hoacrofraction12_FD_59098 | JGI IMG/M metagenome (GOLD analysis project Ga0065711, IMG submission 59098) | Hoatzin crop microbial communities from Cojedes, Venezuela - Epithelial fraction 12 v2 (version 2) | ecosystem: Host-associated > Birds > Digestive system > Esophagus > Crop | place... | reverse complement strand
CCAGGGAGGTTGTGGAGTCTCCTTCTCTGGAGATACCCAAGACCCGCCTGGACAAGGTCCTGTGCAGCCTGCTGTAGGTGACCCTGCTTCGGCAGGGGGGTTGGACTAGATGACCCACAGAGGTCCCTTCCAACCCCAAACGTTCTGTGATTCTGTGAATGCATGGAAGACAAAAAATATTAGCCATTCCTCCTTTAAAATATTTTTCTTGAAACAGTACCTTTAGCAACTATAATAGCAATGCTATTTTAAGTTTAAATTCTCATGTGTTAGAATTGTTAACACCACATGCATTTTTTAAGCAAAAGCATGCTTAAAACTAGAGTAATAATTTGATAAATCATAAATTGTCGCCTTTCATCATAGCTCTTGTTTTAAGTAACTTTAAGATTTGAAAGCTGTAGTCACTCATCAATAATTAAAATACATTCTCAGAATGTTACTCTATTGGTATTGTGACATTATGAGCAAGAGGAATATGTTCATTGGAAAGTACTAATAACTTGAAAAAAATGTAGAACTTTCCTAATTCAAACAGATTTTATTAAGTACAATGCAGACATACATATGTAATAGGAAATCCAAAAATAGGAGCCTAAGAAAATAATTTAATAGTTTGGGTTTGCATGCTGCTTGAAAGCAAATGCACATGAGCTTTATCATATCTTGCCAAATACAATGAAAGTACCACTACAATGTAGATCTGCTAAAAATAATGAAGAAAGATACGAGAGTAGATCAAAATATTATCAAAACAATTAAGCAGCTATTTCTGTCTTCCTCTTGCCCCTTTTCTCCTAATACAAATGATAGTGTGGTGAAAGACCACACTATAATAAGCTTTGGTAAATAAGCTTTGGTAAATAAGCTTTGGTAAAAAATAATAATAATATTATGGTAATCATTTTATAAAGCTTGTTAATGATGAATTTTGGACAGCAAACGATTTTAAAAATCTGTCCTACACAGATAAATCATGCTTTGAAAAATGTGTATTTTTACAATAACAAAAAAAAAGACTGAAATGCCATTTCCAACATTACGCTAGAAAAGAGTGTTGACATTTATGTTTAAGGTTATTTTCTTTAAAGAAAACTATTTTAAAATTTCACAGCTGTTAATGGTGAAGAGATGCTTTGTGTCAAAATTTCTAATGCCTTTCAACATTTCCAAAATTATTTCAGTTTTTCAGACATGACTGTTCATTGGAGCACTTCAATTTCTGCTTAAATGTGAACCTCATTCTCTACCTGGCTGCAAAGTCACTATTGCCTTTTGAGAGCTCGGGTTTTTTGTGTATCTTAATGTTCCCAGTTATCAATTATTTGTGACAACAATAATTTTGCTTACAAAATAAGGCAGGACTCCTTAAATGAGAAACCCTAGTTTATCAGCTGTACACACAGTACTGAATCAGGTAAAATATGCTTCACTGCATCATCTACTGCAATCCAGTGCAAGACAAAATTAAGACAAAAATACTTTTAAAAACATCTAACACTAATTAATACATATAACATGAACAAACAGAATTAAAACAAGAATAGATTAGCCCACTTCCATAATTTATCTCCCAGGGAATTAGCATCATTTAATGAAAAGCTACTGATACTGAGTAAGCCAAACTGATGAAGAGAAGCAGTTGGGCCAAAAATCCCTATGCAAAAAGTGTTTAGGGTGAGTTGTCATGTTCATAGGGCTGTGGGACAGGGAGAGATGGATGAAGGATGTGTCTTTCCACACAGGTACTAAACCCGTCTTAAAGTCCTGGAATGAAGCAATGTTTCCTTGTATGAAGCAAATTTTCCCGGTCTAAAAATGCAGCTAAACTGGTCATAGATGAATTCCTGCTTAACCTATTTCTCTTTTTTGTCAGTATTTCTACAGTTAGCTTTCAGAAAGCACTGTAGCCAGGAGACCTAGACACTGTTTGAAGAAAAAAAAAATAACATTCTTTACAAAAAGCTAAAAAGAGCATAAATCTTCTGAGTCTATAGACTATGTGAAAAATTTCAATATGTACGCATACTAATTCCCATAGTCAATCCACAGAAAAAATGTTGTAGTTGACTTTCTACTAAATATTTTCTGGACAGTTGGTGACCTTATATTTTGCCTGATTACTGAAAGCACATTTATCCCCTGAATATACACTAGCAAGTATATTACAATGTGCACAGCCTATATTTATACTTCTCACTACAGCATACTGTTTATAGCAACATAATGGATGCACACAAACATAATTGTCTTCACACAATAATGCACACTATTACTGGTGCTTTGAATTGGAGGCCAAGACAAGAAAAAAACCTGATACTCAAAATGATATTTAGCATTCTGTCCCTGATAAGACTCTCTGTTTTGATGTTTAATAATATGGGCTATAGAAAATGTCAAGAATTTTTCTAGCCAGCTTGTTACCACAAAAATGCTTCTGCAGCAACTTTAGGCACATTCTTAGAGAACAAGAATGCAATATAACCAACCAGCTAGCAGAATACAATTAACATGATTCATCCTGTTCAAACTGGGAAGTCAGTGAGGGGTTGTGGGTTTTGTTTTTTTTTTTCCAGTAAAGGTTTTTTCTGGATTTTACTGACAAACTAACATTTTTCGGGTACTGTGTGATTAGGACAGATACACTGCTCACAGACAGATGTAAAAAAGCCCCATAAAATTAAGAAAATTACTACTTCTATAATTTTTCTGAAGTTATTATCAAGAAAATGAAAGATGTAAGATATATCTCCAGTCTGCATTTTCAAAAATACATTAAAAAAACACAGAGTCCAGCCAGCCCTAGCTGGACTAACAAGATTCAGCTCACAAACTCAGAAATGACCAAACTGCAAAACCATTCTTTATAATTCATCAACATACAGGAGCAATTCTGCAAGACAACTCTTCCCTGGCACAGGTGCTTATTTCTCTTCACCAACTAGAAGCTAGACTCTAGTGTAATTAGCTTAGATTGAAATTCGCTACAACTTTTACAGATATATAATTACTTACATGAAAGAGATTGATATAAAACAAAGTGACCTTGCATAAAATAACCCCTGCATTTTGATGCTTGAGCTTAACCATGTTTTCTTAGTATTAAAATCAGACAGCCAAAACCATACATTTAAAATAGAAGCCTATTCTTTAATTAATTCTAACTTCCCTTAGCACTTTTAAATGCAAACTTTAAAATTTCTTAAATATTTTAGTACACTATGTTGCAAAATTTTCAACTTGTCCTATATTATTCTCACAGAATTGTATTTATGAATTTATCACCATTTGGTCTACTGTGTAATTCGAAATTATACATACCTAACCATATCATTATCCTTCCATATCATCCTCTTTCCTGATCAGTTAAGATGTTTAGGCTATATTGCAGAACATACCATAGAACCAATGTCAAAAATCCATTTCAGCTCCATGACATTTCCAGAACTATGGTAATCGCTGGCTACATATGTCTCAAAGACAAAGCTAGTATTCTATTTGTCTCTTTTTAAGTTCCCCAGTCTGAATGACTGGATGCCCATCAACAAAAGGACATTGAGAGCAGTCTTCAACATGAATAAGGAGCAAGCTTTAAACTTGTAGCCCAAAATTTGCCACCAGCTGCCTCACCTGTTGTACTATTTTATCTGTTCTAATCCACTTCCATAGAATTATAGAGGGTTTCCCTCAACCCCTTCAATAATTAAACTGAATCAAGTAACAAGCAAATAAGTTTTCTGACTTCACTCCATCAGTTAATCACTCCTTTCAAAAAAGACAATAACTTACCTATCACCATAACCATTATCTTTTTTGATGCCAGTGGACAGTTGCGTTCAGCCCTAGACTGCTGAAATTCAGTTATCTACATCACACACCACTGACTCCCCTTACGGCCAATGGAAAAAAACAGGAGTTTCCAAAGGCTGGTTGGGTTCCCCTCTCAGGTACCCATTTCAGAATGCACTCGTTCACCTCCTGAAAGTGCCTGTTCCTTCAGAAAACCTAGATTAGATCGGATTAATCATACTCTAGGTAGAGTGATGAGCTTCTAGAATCTGTCTGGCTAAATAAGCATTGTCCTGACAAAAGACAATAAGAAAACTTTATAGTTAATTTCAACAGCAAAAACAGCTAAATGTATCTTTTATCAGGTAAGAATGCATAACAAAACACCCCCACAACAGTCTATTCTGCCCTCAAAATATCAAAATCCTCCCTATTTCTTATAAGATCAAAAAGACAGGATATGAGATATGAGATATGGAAGTTTCTATATTTTATCATACAATTTTTTTTTCAATAAAAATACTAATCAAGCTGCTGACTAGAAATAGGTTTAATTGACATAACATTACCTTAAATTTAAACAACTACTCCAAACAGCATAGAAAATAAATATCTGTTTAGAAGAGTATAAATTATATCCACACCAAAACCAGGATATAGCCCAAAAATAATTGCAAAATTTGTGAGAAGGTCTATAACTCAGTTTCATATACTTTAACTACACAAACAACCAGAGCAAATAATTAGGCTTCCCAAAACTGATGGCTTATACATTCACATCGGTAATCTTTATTCATGATATAACTGTGAACATTGCAGACAAAAGATTGGTCTTCAACTGCAATCAGCACTATGACGAAACCAGGTTTACATAGTTTACTCAAACCCTGTTACACTGAGAATGAGAGTAATGAAAACACCCACAGACAAAACTAAGTGGAACATCACGTGTTCTATAGAAACTGTATGTACAACATCTCACACAGATAAATTATCAAATTAAATATTATATACGGGTGAACCACCACGCGCACTGTAAAGTCTGGGATTTGACTACTCCAAGGTCAGTTAGTACTGCTTGTACCATCACTGTATCCCAAGCTGAAATTCTCAATTTTGCAGAAGCCTGAATCCACTTCATGTGTAGCAACTTTCAAGAAGATAGTGACGGAAGTATAATTACCCCACCTGTCCCTGATTGAATTAATTAGAGGTTTTAACAGATGCCATTGGATATCCAATTACACAAGTTAAAAAAAGTCGAGAATTAATTTTCCTGAAGAGTTCAGACTGGCTGAAAGCAAACAAGCTTTTTGTCACCTTCGTAGCCCTGTGAAGAGAGCCAGTAATTTGTGGATCAAGTTCATTAGCTGAAGTAACATCAGTAATTGCTGTGATCCAACATAATTGCCCAGCCAAAGGCCAACCTGAACAAATGAGAGATCACACAGAAGGCCAGAGGACCCTGATTTAGCAAGAGACAGCCTGATGCATGACATGACTTGGGGGAGACTACAGGATTCTTATTTTCTCTTCTCGGTCACATGTGGTATATACATGCCCAATGTGCAGAGTATTGCTATTGTTCACATGTAAGAGAGAGACAGAAAGCTGCAAACTGACATGCTGAACTCCACTTCCAATTTTGTCACCTTTGTGTGTTCAGATCAATGTATTTGTCCAGCTACACTTATCTAGCATGCCAGTACTTCAATTTGTGCTGTACAAGAGAAAAAGAAATTAGTTTCTTCATTTCAAATGTTCAAATGGACTAGTAGGTTTAATAGGTACCTTAAATTTATTATAATGCAGTATTTTTGTACATAAGATTTCCATTGTTGATTCACAGACAAATATATTTAGAACTAAGCCAGAAACAAAAAGCCTCATTACTTGATACTTGTGTAGTTGGAAGATAAAATTTGTTTTTGCAGTACATTCCAGTATCTGGATACTTTAATACACCGATTGTCAGGAACACAACTCACAGTATGCTGATTACGTGCAAATTGGTGTAAGCAAGTTTCATTTTAAAATCCTTGAAACAGCGCTCTTATTTGGTCATTTGCCTTACACTATGCTTATCAACTCTGAATTGCTACAGACCAGAGAAAAAATTCCAGTCATAATGCCTAAATCAAGAAACTGGACTTGATCTCTAATATAAAATAGAGGTCTTCATGCTGTACGAAAAATCACATCCCCTTAAAATACTTTTCATAGCATGTATTATATAGTACTAAAAAAAAATGTTGTGTAGTGCCTCCAACAATTTTTCAGTTCAGTTCCTACGCTTCAGATTCATGACTCTTACTTTTAGGCTCTATAGTATGCAGATCACTACAGAAGACAATAACAAAAAGTATCAACGTTCTCAACCTTTTGTCAAATATTAAAACCAGGCAAACTAGACTTCAGCCCACGTATTTGGACAACTAATAATTTTTTACTGAAGACCTACAGAACAAGAGATTACAATACCAGTAACTCTTCCTTAATTAAAAGGATGGCCTCTGCTTGCGTAAGTATATTAGTACATTCTCTATTTTAATAGGTCTCGTTTGCTAATCCAAGAGCATTGTTAGATCAAAAAAACAGTTTCCAAGGAAGCTTGTGTAACTTTCATTTCTTTACTGAAAATATAAACCACACCTTCCTAGCATGGGTTTTCATCAGTTGGGAAAGGTACAAAGAAAGCAGAATTGACACCACTACAGTTTCTGGAAAAATGCAAGTGCTGCCTTAAAACAGGAAGTTAACAAAGGTAAAGAAGCCATCTGTTTATCACTGTAAATAACACACTGCCGTTCTTAATTACAAGTGCTCCCACTGGATCACATTCCGCAAAACAGTTCAAAGTCATTTTCTTAAATAACTTAAATTCTTGTTGTGCTGGAACTGTAAACATGTTAATCTTATTATCATCATCATCTCCTCCCTGCTTACATTTCCTACAAGGCACTAAGAAAAGAAGGCTCCCATCAAAAAGAAAACAACAATAAAAAAACTCTGCACTGGCCACAAACGAGTAAAGCAATGAGAAGAGTTTCAGCAAGGGCAAGGGCTGTCTAGCACTTCCTAGTGGCTACTTATTTTGAGACATGTACACTTATGAAGAGTATTTCCTAAATTTACCTTCCATTCATTACCCTATCTACTACAAAAGCTGCCCAGCTACTGAAGAGTTTTGACAGAATTCTGTGCAAACAGAGTAAAACAAATTACTTATTGTGTACTGAGTATAGGAAGCAGAAAGACTTCTTACATTGGTTCAGACTGAAAAGTATTGTATCAAGACATTCAAAGATTATGGTCTCTATTCTGTTTACATTCTGGAAATGATGGAGACATCAAATAAGCCAATGCTAGACTCATCAAGATTGAAAAATATATATTTTCTGTAAGACATACTGATTCTCTTTTTACAGTTTGATATTTTTCTGGTGAGTCTTTGAAGTTAGAAAGTCCTATAGCAGCAATCATGACCATCTTTGCAAAATGACATTCTCCATCCCATAACCCAAATATCAGCACAAAGTAGAAAAACATCTACTGTTTCAGAATGCAAAAAGGTCAACTGTTAGTCACACATAACACAGGAAAATTTTTGGGGCAGCAGCCAGTATAATGATTAGCTTCTACTGTACAAGGCTGAGTGATTCTTTCTCTCCTTCTTGGACAGCGGACAGAAATAGAAGCTTTGCTTTCTGTTCCAAGGCTGAATATGTCATTATCAGATATAAATTCTTTCAATGATCTAAGTATAGAATTCAGTTGACATCTAGGCTACTAAGTGTATGAAGAATATTTCTGTGAGGAAATAAACGGAGCGTAACATCTGAACACAGAAGTACTTACTTCGAATTTGTCTCTTAATTTCCTTCGAAGAATCTAGCCAGTTCTGAAAAAAAAAACCCCACAACCAGCATTTAAAATCATTTCACACTGACGATGGCGAAATAATTTCATACAGTGCAGTTAAAGTTTGTATTGTTCAGACATCTGTTCTACTTTAAAATAACCAAGAGAACTGTAAAATGGAACTTGTGTTTTTCTAGCAAGTCTCCCCACCCATGCACATAAATGAAACTGTGTAATGTCACTGCCTTCATGGCTGTCTTACTGCTTTAGACTATTTATGACCTGTAATTTTAAAAGAGGACAGTCTTACAGTGGAGGTGGTCTAGCAAATTATATTTGACAAATGCAATTATCTCTCATACTCCTTTTATTGACATAAGCAGACTTTTCAGGAATGGCTATGTAATCTCTACATGTCTGTGCTTACGCACCAATATAAAGTTACTTAACACCTTATTTCTCTTGAACTCCAGAAACTTATCACTCCCATTGTTTGTCTTAAAGTGTATACATTATAGTTCTGATAACATGCAAAGGTGCTTAGAAAAACCTAATCAAATTTCATGTTTTTTTCCTGACCCTCCCCCAAAACAAGTTCTCTACAAACAGATATTATGTTAACACTGATACACTGGCAAGGTTCAAATCTAGATGAGCTTTATTTTAGGCAACACACATGAAGTCAGTTTTTCATATTTAGATGCCTCACTGCTAAATATGTTCTATCCTCAATACCAGTAATATTTTTCTATAACCTGTGCAACCTATTAAATAGCTTATAGCATTTCAGTTACTATTGATACATGTAAAGAGGCTTTTTTGTGACTGATCATCCAAAAATATAACTTTAGGAAGTGAGACTAAGAAATCAGTAATGTATATCCATTAGTAACTCAAGACAATCCTGTTTACTAATTTTACCCATAGATGTTAGAAAATAGATTGAGTGAGAGACTAGAAACATAAGCCTTTTAACTGCAGTTACCGAGAATTTACTTTGTACAGTGTTTAAATCTTTATTTCCCATGGCCAGATGCACATACACAAGCATATACGTGGAACAAACACACATGCATACAGCCAGCCTGCCAGCAGGACAGCACATTTCAAAGAGAGGTGTGCAAAGTAGGGAAGAATTAGCAACTAACTTGTAAGGTGAAGGACAGCATTTGCATTTCCACAAACCATTGCACATATTAGCAGCTCTGAAGTCAGAGGGGACCTCAGTGACCGCACAGACGTTACTAAAGGCAGATCTGTAACGATGTTTCTTGCCTAACCTAGCCAAGCAGTGGATACTGGCTATAATGTGACTCACCTTTCTACCAAACTCCAGATGTAACAATCCTTTTCCAATACCATATCCTTCAGTCTTTATTACAGGCTTCTCCACCTGAAGTCAAATTTATTTCAAGGAGACAAAACATGCTAGGCTACAGTTTTATGGCTCTGTGCGGATTAGGAGAATGTGGAACTATACGGTTTTGCACTAGTGCAACACCTTAATGTAGATCACCTCTGCTGATAAAGGATGTGGCTTCTATGAATATAAGCCAAAATACTAAGTTCCTTGTTGTAAATGACCTTGATCCAAGTTGATTTCACCACAAATGCAGCATGTATATAGTAGACGAATACTGTTTAGAAATTAAATGCAAAAAACCCTTATCATTTTTATAGATGTAATTAAGAGTAATTTCACATTTCTTGCTTTAAGAAGTCTGTGACCTCTACATGTCATATCTACTATAATTCTTCCAGAAATGCACAGGCCATGACATCATTACAAAGGAAGACATATAAAACACTGTTCCAGAAGATCCAGATACCATTTATTCTGCTTAAGTCTGAAAAAGTGCTATCTGTGGAAGAGCCTTGACATGGAAATGCCTTGGAACACAACAGAAGTCTTCAAATAATATTAGCTGAGACTTGCTGTGGCTACAGTTATCATCCTAGGTTTTCCGTTTTGGCATGAATTCCATTCCAAAATGATACACAGCCATATTCTTCCAATTACAGAGATAAGTAGAAGTAGTCGAAAGTCTTAAATTTTAGATAAAGTATAGTATAAAGTAAATAAACAAGTATAGAATATATCATGGTATAACTACAGCAGAAAACTAGATTTCATGAGTATATGTTGCTTTCGGTGCTTTATCTTTTATCACTATAAAATAGAAGAAAAGAACATACAATACAGAACATGCTGCAAGATGAGAAGAATAATCCATTCTTTACAGAAATTATACAGTTCATTTTCTGATTTTCCAAACCTGGAGTAAGCCTATTGAAGCAGACTTTGCCATCAACTTTCATTATTGTTCTGTCAAATAAAATCAGATGCTTATATTCCATTTATAAGCATAATTACAGGGGTGGGTTCTTTTGCATCTGTGCCTTTTGTTACGGATAAAACAAACACTGTTGAAAGAATCTACCCTGAAATAGACCTCTTAATGCAGAATAGACAGGTCTGTCTTTCAAAACAGAAGACAAAGTGCACAGACACTACTTTGCTCCAGTAGGCAGAAATCTATTTGTTTAATTCGTTAATGGTAAGGTTATAGATGAGACAAAGTAATGAATTGTCAAAGAACAACAAAATGTTCTCCACCAGTACAAAAGTATTTTGTACGAATCCAGAAAAGCAGCATTTCCAGCTGGTGCCCAGAACATAAGAGCAGAAGCTTTCTAACACTTCTGCAGACCAATTACAGTGTGAATGGAGCATTCATGAACTTTTGAGGGTATATCCAATGAAATCACTAACTACACTCTAGACCAATAATTTAACATTTGCAGAACCATGAAAGAAATCATTAATGAGTAATTTGACCTAAATAGTTTTAAAATGTGTATTAAAGCTAAGAAAAATCAGTCTGATCTGAAGACATAACATCTCCCCCAGCTGCACAGAACACCCATACAGAAAAGTTAATGGGACTCCTCCTCCAATGGTACCCCGATGGTGCATTAGGGAGCAGCTCTAATTCAAAAGAGTGCCTGGCATTCAGTTTCTACACCCCACAGCTGCCATCGAGTTCAACAGCTGGCTCATAAATGGGTGGCTGTGACGAGTGCACAAGAATGAGAAAAACACATCATTCAGCATTTATTACTCACTGGCCTGGAGGTCAGAGATTTGTGGCATTTGAATCTGAAGAGACAACAGTCATAACAGGAGAAAAAAATGCATCAGAAAGAACTGGTACTGAGATGGAAAAAGAATTCAAACTTACTACAGAGTTGGACAAAAGAGAAGGCCCTAAAAAGCCAGCAAAAGTCCGAAGTCCCCAGGCTTTCTTTGGCAGCTATTGCTGAACACAAATGATCAGCCCTCTATACCTCTATTAATCAAATCAAAACATGAAATGTTAATTTTTTTTTCTTTTTGTAAAAGAATGAAAAAAATTTAGACACTTAAAAGTCCTAATACAGGAGCACAGGATTTATTAAGAACATACCATAAATCTTTTGCATACTGAAAACAATTTAAACTGTCTTCATCCATGTATTAAAAAAATCCCTATAATAACAAAAATGAGTGCTCCAGTCTTACTGAGAACATGTTGTGTAACCATATAATTTCAAACTTACCAGCATGAAAGAAATCGCAGCTGGGGAAGGGGAACTCTCTCAGCACACAACCAGTAATTTTGCTCTATTAAGACACTGCAGTAGCTACACTTCACGTTATTACTTTAAACCATAACTGGTCTAAGAACTTCCAAATGTGGTGTTGTAAAAAAGCAGTAGCTTTACATCAGGTAACTTGAGTGACAACAGCAGTAAAAATAAACACACCTATACAACTGTGCACATGTTACAGTACAGACCACCCAACCCGTAAAAGCCTATAAGCCGTTAGCCAAGTGACTGGTTCATGCCAAAGCCCATGCTTTCAAATTCTTTGAAAACCTGGGTATTCCCACTCATCTGGCAGTCACAACTTAGGCTGCAGAGGCGTAGTACCATCCACATAATGGCACTTTGGGTACAATCTGAAGCACATGGGCTATCCAGCCAGGAAATATCTAAAATAAACCCCTCCTTCACTGTTACTCACTGGCATTCAAAATCTTGTAGTTTGGGCAGTTCCACATAAATTAAACTCATGCCTGCAATAGAAGGTAGGAGGTGGGAAATGCATATCTGCTAGGGAAGACTCTTCTTTATCTTTCTCCAAATAACACTAAGAACTTACTGGTATGAAGAGGACAAAATGCAACAACTGTGGGTTTTTTAGTCTTCAAAACAAATTAGACCAGATTTCTCCAGAAATTTTCAATTAAAAGCCTGCAGCTATCCATAATTCAGGTGACAAGTGGTCTACCCTTCTTTCTAAGAGAGTGCCAGACTTAGCCTAGACATACAAATAATCAAACCACAGAGACCCTGTTATCCAGATACAGTCATATATTGCACAGTAGCCAGATTCAACAGTTTCAGCATTTTCCTAATTTTCTCCTTGCTGCTTATATTTCTAGGTAGTGATCACAGAATGCTAATTATTGGGGAAAGAAAGCAAAATCAGACAATCATTTCTTACTAGAGTGTCAGTAAGAACAAAACACTAATGAAGAATGCAACAGTCATTATCATGTACATATATGAAAATTTGTAAAATAAACACCAATTGCACAAGACCAGAGCTGCCCTAATAGCTTTGGAAATCAAATTAAAATTAAAAGCTCACAAATCATCAGCAATAGGCACACAATCCCTGATTAACAAGCATCAAATGCTTTAGATTCAAAGAACAAAAAGAAAACCCATTTAAATGGAGAAGTTTAGGTAGAGTACCTCCTTTCCCCTATCCACAACCAGATGTTCCTTCCTTTTCCTTCTCAGACTTTGAAAGACATCTGAGTGAATGTTCCAAGGAATATAAGTTCAACTCTGATAATCAATCTGTATTTGCAAGCTAAGTGCCTAAAGCAGGCCTATAGTTTTTTCCTTAGCTGAAGATCTAAGCAACCCACTGGTTGACGTGAGTTTCTGAGGAAGCCAGAACTGGCAACCATATTTCAGTAACTGTCCTTAACCAACCTCTGTGCCACACAGGAGCCTAACCAGTTTGAACAAGTAACTTCACATCATTTTTAGTATGCCATAAAACCTTGGAATTCCACTTCATGTGGTAAACAGACTATAGCTAGTTATCGGTGATAACTACATATATACACATAGAAGCACATATGAAAAACCAGATGGGGTCTTTTTAAGGTGTGGTGCTCAATTCATCCATTAACATGACTGAAAAATACCACCAAATCTGTTAGTCCAACTAGAAGTACATTAGAAAAAACAAAAAATTTTTAAAAAGAAAAAAAAAGAGACATACTCTGCACCAATCTAGACTTTCACCTTTATAAATTCCATGGATGTTTTTAAGCTTAAAATTAATAAAACAGGAAGTCCAAAGCCTAATCGTTACAGACTTAGGGGCAAGATGTCCTTCATGTTCCTCTTCAAAGCATTACTCAACATATATGAGAAAAGATAGTGAAATTATTGGAAATTCAGGTAGAAGATTAATTTTTTGTATTATTTATCATCCACATTTTTTTTTATGGGTTTTTAAAAAAAATGTAAAAAATTAAAGTGTTCAGAACTTTGGGGAGTTGTCAGACATTTAAGACAAAAGTTTTAGTTAAAATTTCCTGTATGCACTTGCAGGTATGGCGTACTGTTTGATTATAAAGCCTAGCAAATACTCAATTATTTTTCTCAAAAATGCAGATATTTTAAATATCCCTCTACTCCAAATAATAAATGAGGACTTTGTTAGGTATCTTCACATACACATCAGTATCTTGCACACAATGCAAGTTTTCAGCAGACTAGAACTGACATTTTGCAATAGTTTACTCAAATGTTTCTAATGGTATACATTTAATACAATGTACCTCACTAAACTACTGAAGTCAGTAGCAATGCAGAAAAACAAACAAATAAAAAACCCCCCATACAGGCTTACCTTCTGTTCTGAATTCTCATAAAACAACAGCCCAAAATAGTCCTTTTCCAGTAAATTGAGATGTTCACACACTTTGTCAAACAGCACTTGGCCTTTTGCTCTTTTCTGAGGGAAAAAAAAAATAAAATCACTATCAGTAAATCCTTACTTACAGGTACTATAATTAGATGGTATTAGTCAGGTAAATTTCAAATGCCAATAAAATAGATTATAAAGCTGTAGCTTTCTTATGATATTCACCATACTTCGAAAGCTACGCATATCACTGACAAAAATAAAGACATATCATATTTTTCAGTTCATCAAAAAAGTTGACTGGAATGCACAAGGAAAATTCAGTAGCTAAACTGATTGAAATATTTTGCACCATTAGGTGTCACTAAGTAGTTCTTAGTTTTTCTGGATCTTTATTTTTAAAATAACAGATGACTTATTCATGTGAGCCAAATTTTTCTATATTATTATCTTCTAAAAATTAATACACTTCCTACAGTGTTAAATTCTGGTAATTTCTGCATTTATAGCAGTTTGGCATACAACTCAGTGACTTCTATGAATCACGTGACATGAACTCCCAAGAAAAATAAAGTATGTTATCATCTTCAAGAGACAAGAAGAACAAGCAGACCACTAAAAGTCGGTGATCAGACCAGTAGAAGTAGCATACAAGTATAAGCAGAGCATAAGCAACGTGTTTAGCTGTCTACACTGCAGAGGTTTTGAGGGGTAGAAGATAAGAGGACTGCCTTCCTTCTGTAGATTTATGAACTCTCTCGGTACCCAAAAAATCCACTGGATAATCAAAAATAAAAATAGTCTTAAAGAAGTCTGTTCTTCCTGAAAACAAGATTTGTGGAAGTCAGTAACAAAAAAAAAAAAATTACGTTGTAATTTGAGGTTAGTTTCAATATTGTAGTTCTACTTCACACTAGCAATCGAAGACACTCCTACAAAGGCTGCATGCTGTAGCTCGGTGTTACTACAGCTTAAGCAAATAGCAATTAGTCCTCAGGTGTTATCTCTTCTTCTGGTACATGGCACTGGGCACAAGGGCATCCCATATCTTCCTACTGCTGGTAATGGAAGGCAGGCCCAGGCCTTATTTCTGTGTGCCAGGTTTTAGGGAAAAGATTTGTTGTACTGGAGATGGCAGCTGCCAGGAGACAAAGTTTTAAAGCAGATGGCTCACAACACATATGCAGGGGTGGGGAAGATGAGAACTTCTTTCCACAGTTAAAATCTGACCATGAATAGCATGCAGTCTCCCGGTTTGAGCCAACCCCTTCGTGACTGTTCTGCTATTTGTGGCATTTACCAAGGCCACAACATGGCATTTTCAGAGGCCGGGCAGCTTAGAGGAATTTTTGCATTTGCTTATCCTACAGATTTCAGTGGATGCCATAGAGCACTGCAATTCCTCAGACACACCACCAACTGCCCCTGCGTCGGCCCCGGCGACACAGCAGCCATTGTCCCCACGGGCACCGGCCGAGGCCCACAACATCCCCAGCTCCGCAGCCGCCTGCCGCCCAGCTCCACTGCGCCAAGCACTGAGCCCAGGAGGGAGAGTGGGGGGGAGAAAAGGAGGCATGCCCCGAGCAAACAGGGGAGGCATTGTTGGTTTATTCCCCCAGAATCCAAAGCTTTATTTATTCAAGATTGCATTGTTCAGCAGACACTACAGTCCCGAGGATCAGAAAATTTTCGAACAAACACGTATAAACCGGGCACGTTTAGTAGCCCAAGCATCACAGCAAGGAAGTGGAACTTCAGACGTCAGAGTCACTTTTGACATAGGGAGCCGTTTGGTACTTTCAAAAATTTTACTCTTCAGAAAGTCATATAACTATTTCCTCTAGCAGTCTGAAGTAACCACTTAGTTTTCCTGACAGCCTCACCTTCCGCTTAATAAAAAAATCAATTATGTAGAGAAGAGCTAAACTGAAAGCAGGAGAGGGTTTGAAGAATCTCCGCCTGCTTAGCTGTATGTAATAGATATCACTGTTCTCCCTAAATCATTGTGCACGTCAGCAATCACAACTTGCAAAGGCAAGTTCCAGGTACACGTATTTCAGTAAAAGGAAATCTACAGATTATTGCAGAAATAACATATGCTATCACTGTCCGTATCTGGAGTCAGTTGCTAATTACGTAGCTTTTCCTAAAGTTCATAAACTAAAACCCACAGTTAATATCAAGTCTTTGACATACAGAAACGTAAATTGACATACAGAAACAGTCAAATTTGCTGAGCCACTCTCCATCATCTTTGAGAGGTCCTGGAGGACAGGAGAGGTGCCCGAGGACTGCAGAAAGGCCAATGTCACTCCAATCGTCAAAAAGGGCAAGAAGGACGACCCAGGAAACTACAGGCCAGTCAGTCTCACCTCCATCCCAGGAAAGGTGATGGAACAGCTTATCCTGGAGGCCATCATGAAGCAAGTGGAAGAAAAGAAGGTTATCAGGAGTAGTCAGCATGGATTCACCAAGGAGAAATCATGCCTGACCAATCTAATAGCTTTCTACGATGACATGACTGGCTGAGTAGATGAGGGGAGAGCCGTGGATGTTGTCTACCTAGACTTCAGCAAGGCTTTTGACACGGTCTCCCATAACATCCTCGTAGGGAAGCTCAGGAAGTGTGGGCTGGATGAGTGGTTGGTGAGGTAGACTGAGAACTGGCTGAATGGCAGAACTCAGAGGGTTGTCATCGGCGGTGCTGAGTCTAGTTGGATGCCTGTAACTAGTGGTGTCCCCCAGGGGTCAGTACTGGGCCCAGTCTTGTTTAACTTCATCAATGACCTGGATGAAGAGTTAGAATGTACCCTCAGCAAGTTTGCTGATGACACCAAACTGGGAGGTGTGGTAGACACACCGGAAGGCTGTGCTGCCATTCAGCGTGACCTGGATAGGCGGGAAAGCTG
>Ga0065711_1040914_pt1 | contig 16557 bp, 9 predicted proteins | sample Hoacrofraction12_FD_59098 | JGI IMG/M metagenome (GOLD analysis project Ga0065711, IMG submission 59098) | Hoatzin crop microbial communities from Cojedes, Venezuela - Epithelial fraction 12 v2 (version 2) | ecosystem: Host-associated > Birds > Digestive system > Esophagus > Crop | place... | reverse complement strand
TATTCAAGACCCGCCTGGACAAGGTCCTGTGCAGCCTGCTGTAGGTGACCCTGCTTTGGCAGGAGGGTTGGACTAGATGACCCACAGAGGTCCCTTCCAACCCCGAACATTCTATGATTCTGTGATTCTGTAATAACAAATGGTAAAGGATAGAACAGTCAGTAAATATTAGGCTGCATCCTTGGATGGAAATTCTAGATTCTATTTTTATCTATTCATTTTGCACTAAGGAAATATAATAAGCTAATTAATAAAATGTCTATAAGGCAAGTGCTTTGTTTTGATAGCTGTCTACAAATAAATTCCTTTGTGCTGTATGCAGTACCTTTGAAAAGAAAGGTAATAAATGATTACATTGTCAACTTTAAGTGGTGTAAATCCCAAACTATTGAGGGTTATTAGTGATCAAAATGTATTTTACTCAGCTTTTCTATTAAATATGTTAGCAAATGTACAAACTAATACAGAAGGCAAGATTCAGTCAAGGAGGTGCTTCACACTGACAGACGCATGATGAAGATGTGCTTTCACAGCATCTTCAACCAAACCTAATCAGAGTTCCCTTGGACCTGCTTCAACACTCTTACTTGTTCAATTCAGAAAGAATAATTCCGTCCCTCCCTTATGCCAGTAATTCTGCACAGGTGTAGCAGGTTAGTTCAGAGACAGCTGAGTTGCCTGGTCTTATAAACCAAAGTGGATAGTTTGGAACCAGAACAGCTAAACAAAACATCTCACCAAATGTTTATAGGAGTGTCACAGCTAGCGCTAATAACTGAACTATGCAGCTGAGGGCTACAAAGGATTGCTGCATACCCAGGCTAGATTGGCTGTAGTTCATGTGTAACTGTGCCTGAGCCAGTAAAAACAGACTTCATTTTTTTCCTCTTCTGGAGTCAAATAGTCATAAACTGGCCAGTCAAGTCCAAGAATTGATATCTAGCATGAAAAAAGGAGACTTTTCCATCTCCACAGATATTAAGGCATGCATACTTCAGTGAAAAAGAGTGACCAGTCTACATCTTCTAGAAAAAAAGAAAGAATCTAATTCTGTAGGATTTAAGCTGTCTAGGCCCTCTGAAGTACTTCAAAAACAGATCAGTTATAAAACCTAGATGCTAAGATACAAGAGTTCTCACTTAAGCTGTAACCTCAGAAACAAGGAATGCAGAAAGACAGAAAAGCTGTTATGATAGTGTCAAACATGCAATGGTGGTCTCACGGACAGAGGAATTGCAGGACATTTGACAATTCTGTCTTAATGCTACTTTGCCTTTATTTCTTCAACTGCATCTTCTATCAAAACAAACAAAGAAAGAACATAGCTGCTTGTACTGAATGCTGTGAATGAACACTTTTGTTTTTACTAGACTGTAAGTTGTCTTGAGCTCAGGATGACTTTATAAATGCCAACAAGGTTTTCCTGAGGAGTCTAACAAATGCACACAGTAAGAGACTGGGTACCTCAGCCACTGTCAGCTGTCAAAAAAGGGAATAAAGTGTTTCCCAGATAGGAACTGTCTGGACCAAGTGGAAAGCTGCAGTCATAGAAGTCAGGAAATGAAAAACTATTACAGTAATCAGTAGTGACCAGGATGAATTTCTGGCATGTAACAAGAGAAGCAGAAGTGTACTTAGAGGGTACTTTGAGATTCTTTCAACACTTGGTGGATTTATTTCATAGCTTTTCTGTAAGTGTCAAAGTCACTATGGTGGTGGCTGTATTGCATAACTGTCCACATAAAATATCTTGAATATGTGCGTTTAATTTATGCAATATGTCTGGCTTTTGATGGATTGCAGAATATATGTATTAGCTTATGGGTTTTAGAGAATTATTTGAATATTAATGACATAAATCAAAACTTATATATCAGCTTTTTAGAACTGCAGAGTAGCTATTTTATAAACTAATATATCTTCTTTTTATGCAGTGTGCAATTTGTTAATAACTACCTCTTTTTAAAGTTAGTAATGGAATAACTATTTATAGCCAGTCTTGAATTATAACTTTATTGTGTTTCTGTGTGCTGAAAATAGTGCACTGTAGCTGCAAGTATCTTACTCATTTTAGCCCATTAACTGTAAAATTTATTTGATTATAAAACTTTCAGTATACTGAGAAAAATCCCTGGTTGTTCTTTTAAATGAGAGATGATTTACGAGATTGTGTCAGCCTAGTCTTGTATATGTCAGTCTAACAAAAAAATAGAAGAGAAGCTCAGGGCTAGTAATGTAAACATGTAAACTCAAAGTCCTAATCCTTCCTCCTGGGCAACATATTTTTCTCTCTTCACTCTGTTTATTCTGAAAAGAAAAACAAACCAACACATAACATACGCGAAGTAGAGAATTATGTGGGGAAATTAGTTTATTTTTGTATACATTTCAAAATTGTCCCATTTTCTTCAGCTAAACATATTCTAGGACAACACATAAGTAAAAAAATTTTGCTGTCTTCCACCATTTGCACGCAGTCAAACCTAGGATGTGTTAAGTCTGCTTGATGTTCCATAATATCCCTACACACTCCTAAGGAGATTTTTGAGATCTGAAATGTCAGCAGAAGGTTACACCAGAGGAACGGAAAGTATCTACTTCTGTCTCCATCAGGAATTTATAATTAACAACATATTACTTTATTCAATAGTGTCTTTCTAGCACTCCCAGTCAGAAGAATTAAATAGAAGGAATTCACTAACTGCGAAGTCTAAAGATGTCCCTTTTGATATGGAAGCAAGAAGTCAGCTAGTCTTCATAGGTAGCTTCTACCAAGGAGAGTGGGCTCAACCGGTTATTCTTAATGGTATTGAAATCCTCATCCAAACTCCAGGAGTCTAGCCCCGCAGAAGTCCCATCTTATAAATATCCTTTAGAAGGAATGATTTGCCATTTTAAAAATAAAAGCACAAACAAAAAACCCCCTACTCACTCCCCAAAAAATCACCCCCCCAAAAAAACAACAAAAAACCCCAGTGTAATGCAGTTGTTTAGAATGCAGATTAGTAAACTAATAAAACATTAACATGTATTCCCATTGACTGTAATGACATTAAAAATACTGAAATGGAATTTGTCAATTGCTGTCAATGGTATTAAGTTGTACATAAATAGTTGAGAGTCTTTCCAAAGAGCAGATATACATCTTATTTGTGACAAAACTGTCTCTACTTTGAAGAGCTGTAAAAGAAATGCCCTGGGGAAGGCAGCTTGAAGCTGAATGGAAGAAATATGAGGAAAAGGTTGGAGGTAGGCGAAGCAGGTATGATAATGATACAGCACTTACAGAAAGGGGTCAGAATTCTCTGCATATCTGAGTATCACACCTCCAAGTGAGATGTCAGTACTTGTTACAGACAGCTTCTCTGTATTATCCTAAGGGTAAACTCAATGCAATTCACACAAGCAATAGCTAGTGTAGATCTCCATCACTATACATTACTAAGGGGCAAATTGTACTCCCAGGTGATATTCGCCAACATTCTTTGAAGTTGAGGAGAATACTGCCAGCTTATCCCAGTGCAAAATTTTGTTCTTGCACATTTTGAATACCTTTAATTTTACTTTGGGTAGTAAGGGTAACAACCAAGGTAATCTGTGTGTTTGTACACTTGTTCTGGGTTTCAGAGGTAGTTGTAACGAACTGCTTGAAGCAAACATTACAGGTTGTTTTTCTGCTGAGAGAAGTCAAATGAAATGACCTTTTTTTCATCTGTTATCCTTTTCAGCTTTTGAAGTTACTTCTTTTTGAAGAGACGATCTATTTATCAGTCATATCTGCATGAAAGTCATAAATTTATCTAATAAAAATTCCAGTAATTTGCTTTAAGGTGGACTATGCAGACTACTGTCATAATTTTTTTTGTTTAATAAGTTGCTGAACACTTTGAAAAGTGAAAGGCTTAGAAAAGTTAGCATAAGAACTGGGCTCTAAATGAGAGGGGCTTTTTATAGTCAAAAACAGGGGTGAAGAGAGAAACTATTTTAAGCTGTGTATTTTTTCCCCAGCTTTGGTGATTACTCTTTACTAGGTTGACTCTTAAATTATATTAAATGTTTATGGTGTCAAAAGCTGGTAATAAAATATCATTAAATGGAATTTCTAGGCTGGTGAAATTCAGCGCTAACAGGTAGAAAAGCTGATGGGAATTGCTAGAGCAAGATTATTACTGAAAGATTTCTCCAGCAATTTGAGCCATATTTACATGTGAGTACCTGTGAGCAAGTACATCATATTAATAAAGGAACTGATAAAGGCGATCTATTATTAAATACATACATAAGCAGAAATAATGCAATCCACTAGTATGAATTATATGCTCTTCTTCCTTCAGAAGAACTGTTATTTAATATCTAATTCAAAATTAATAATGCAGCAGGAATGGATTCATTATCTCCTGTGTCAAAATCCTTCTTAATAAGTAAGATAAGGAGAGAGAAAAAGCATGAATAAAAAAGAAGAGTTTCAGTGACCAAATTACGCCTTTCCTTATTAATTCCAGAGAATAAAATTTTTCTCCACCCCAGTAACTGATTGATAAGGCAGCAAAGGCAGAATGTGTGGAAAAGTTCCTAAACCTGCACTATCAGTATATTCTCAGAGTAGATGTGGAGTGAAGGAAGAAACAAAGGGTTAGCTGAAATAAAGTAAATGCCAGTGTACATTTTATTTTCCATTGACACTGGAAACGTGGTTAAAATTTTTATTCTTCATTTACACATATTTATTTGACTGTTCCTATTCAGTATCCAGCCTGCCTCTTACCAGAAAAAATTACTCTGAAAGCAAAACAAAATTTCTTTTGCAATTGTAGTAATGAAGACTGAAATCAGGATGAAGTTGATCTAAAGAAAAATAATTATTGTCTTGTAGATAGTTGTAATAGACCTCTATTGTCCTTGAAATTATTTCTGATTAGACCTGGATGATAGAAGTAAATATATCAAAATTTTACATTTACATTAATGACTTAATTTGGAAATGTGCTAAAGACAAGAAGAATTACCCTGTTTCTATGAATAAAAATAATACAATTCATTATTACTATTATTGGTGTTATTATCTTTACTTTATTTGTACCACAGTAGCATTTGGAGATTTCATGCAATTATTTTGGCAGAACGTAGCACTAAACCTACATGACATCAATTTTCCTGTTTGACAAATATCTGTAAATAAAAGTAGAAAAATCTTTATTCCACATCTGGATAAAACCAAGACATTTGAAATATATTTACAGTTTTTTTAATGGAGACAGAGATACAAGAATGGTCAAATAAAAAGGGAACTCAAGATATCATAAATTTAGTTTTAACTTGAAGTTCAGTCTTATTCAGACCACCATTATGATTTCAATGCACTGCATCCTACACACATATCTCAGCCACAGTTCTATAAACTCCTGGGTAGGGATCCTATCTGATCTTAACAAAAGCTATGTCCCCATGGAACCAAGACTCCCGTTCTTCGGAACTGGCATGGATAATTAGTTTTGGAGACTAAGACAAGGAAAAATGTATGAAAACAAAACAAAACCCCAAAACAATTATTATGGGTTTGTGTGGCAAGGTTTTGGTAGCTGGGGGGTATAGAGATGGCTTCTGTGAGAAGCTACGAGAAGCTTCGCCCATGTCTGATAAAACCAGTGCTAGCTGGCTCTAATACAGACATGCCGCTCCCCAAGTCCAAGCCAATCAGCGAAGGTGGTAATGCCTCTGTGGTAACATTTTTAAGAAAGGGAAGAAAAAACTCTGCAGTGAAACGGAATTGAAGAGAGAGGAGTGAGACTATGTGAGAGAAACAACTCCTCAGACACCAAGGTCATTGAAGAAGGAGGGGAGAGGAAGTGCCCGAAATGCTGGAGCAGAAAGCCTTCCCTTGCAACTTGTGATGAAGACCGTAGTGAACCAGGTTGTTCTGCTGCAGTCTGTGGAGATGCATGGTGGAGCAGATAGCCACCTGTAGCTTGTGGAAGGGACCCCATGCCAGAGCACGTGGATGCCAGAAGGAAGCTGTGACCCCACGGGGAGCCCTGCGCTGGAACAAGCTCCTGCCAGGACCTGCGGACATATGGAGAGAGTAGCCCACACCAGACAGGTTTGCTGGCAGGGCTTGTGACCCTGTGGGGGACCCACGCTGAGGCAGGTTTGCTAGCAGGGCTTGCAACTCCATGGGGTACCCAGGCTGGAGCAGCCTGTTCCTGAAGGACTGCACCCCGTGGAAGGGACCCACGCTGGGGCAGTTCAGGAAGAGCTGCAATCTGTGGGAAGGACTCACGTTGGAGAAGTTTGTGGGGAACTGCCTCCTGTGAGAGGAACCTTCATGCTGCAGCAGAGGAAGAGTGCGAGGAGTCTTCCCGCTGAGGGACCAGAAGTGGCAGAGACAACGTGATGAAATGACCGTAACCCCCATTCCCTATCCCCCTGCGCCACTTGGGGGGAGAGGGTAGCGAAACGGGAGTGAAGTTGAGCCTGGGAAGAAGGGAGAGGTGGGGGGAAGGTGTTTTAAGATCTGGATTTATTTATCTGACTATCCTACTATAATTTGATTGGTGATGAATTAAACTCCCTTTTCTCCCCAATTTCAGTCTGTTTTGTCCGTGACAGTAATTGGTGAGTGATCTCTCCCTGTCCTTGTCTCAACCCTCGAGCCTTTCATCATATTTGCTCTCCCCTGTCCAGTTGAGGAGGGGGAGTGATAGAGTGTTTTTTGTGGACACTTGGCATTTATTCAGGCCTAATGAAAACACCAACCTAATTCATACCAGCTTACATTTTATATGAGGTAAAACACAAGCCTTACCCTGAACTTTTTACAGCCAGTATAGAATAAAGATAAAAGAGAAAGAGAGACAAGAAAGCAGGAAGGTGATTTGCTGAAGATCATGGAAATCAGCAGCATGATGAGGCACAGAAATCATGCATGTTTGACCAATAATCTACTGCTGATTGCCTGACGTCTCCTGGATAGCTGATAGTTAATAGTTCGTTAAAGTGTAAGAATCCAAGTGTCCCTCAGACACAAGGATGCTATAAAAACCATAGTAAAGCATGAAATACAGGCTAAGGTAGTTTTTTATTGTCTGTTTTTATTTCTTAGGTCTCAAAGTGGTTGAGAGCTCAGACTCGTGTAAAAAAAATTCTCAGAGTGACAGTAAATCTTCAAAGGAAATCTGAGCCGTGGTGTGAGAGATGTGCACCTAAATGTTAGCAAGTAATGTAACAAATTACAGAAAGAACTTCTAAGATAATCTCTGGCTAAATGTAAGAAACTGAATCAGTTTACTACCTTTGAAATGTAAAGCTGAAAAAGAAAAAGAAAAAAAAACCAAAAACAGTGTGAAAATCAAAGAAACATGGAAATAGGCAAAAGAGCTTATTACTTTTGTCTTGCTCTTTTGGTGCCTATAGATACTGACCGAAGAATATTCATGATTTTTTGGCTAGGATGAACTGGTTGTTGCAATCTAGATCACAAGACACCTTTATCTTCTTTACCATTTCTTTTAGTGGCAGTATCTATCTCCTTTGTTTGCAATCCTGGCAGTGCTATCAAGGATTTGCAGACTTCATTGACATCCATGGCCACCTCCAGATCATCCCTGCTCATGAGAGACACAGATGACTGGATGGATTTGCAGTTTGTAACACTATCAGTCCAGCACGTCTCAGAGTCTTTCAATGAGAAGTAGTGGAAAGAAACCCAAGAAGAGGTGAACTACAGAACAAGGGGGATTAAGTATTTGAAGTATTTTTAGTTTAAGTTTTTAAGTATTTTCGGAAATTACTATAAATTAATAATAGTAAACCTCACAATATAATCATAAAAACCACTCTGATCATACAACGAGCTTCTTGACAATGTGTTTGCTGGTACTCAAAACCCAAGAATAAATTGATGAGGCATAAAAACATAAAGAAAATATAATTTAGTAATATGATCACATAAATACACACATACATACATATACCTAAAAAAGTTATTATTCTTATTGTCTGAAAGAACACCCCTCATTCAAAACTCACGCTGTAGAAACTGCAGAACTTTGGAAAAATTTTGATGTAGATACATGTAGAAAATTCTGCCCTGTCTTTTAGCTCTACATATTTCTTTTACCATCCTTTCAAGACTTTTCCTTGCCTCTCCTGTGTGGAGTCCTGGCTGGACAAGGAGGGACATAGTTTGGTGCCGTTGAGCAACCCAGGGTTTCGAACTAGAGATGGGCCTTGAGAGCGGTGAACGTGGAACCCTGTTGGGAAGGTAGAGCGATGAGCTTGGAACACTGGAGCAGGGGGACAGTTACGTCGCCACTTCCTGGCACGCTGATGTTTCCTGCCACAACACTGCTTCCGCATCGAGAGATGAAGCCTTGCACCAGTCGCAGCGAGTTGCAGCAGTCTTGCCTATATATGGTTAAGGGTATTTAACCAATCAGATGCTGCTATTTCTTTGCTATATAAACCTTGTTTTGCTGACTAATAAAGGAGAACGATCTATACTCATATTGGGGTGACATCGTTACTGGTGATCCGTCTCCCACGCCAACACTCCTGTTTTCCCCCCTGCCCAAAAACTACTGTAAAAGAAGTTTATCATTTAAATAAAACTCTTAAAATAATCTTTCATTACACACTTACTAAAATATTAGAAAACCAATCATTACAAAATCTGTCTATATATGTAAGGTATGCAGCTATTGTTTACCTTATTGCATGTCAGTTGTTAAGAAGCCTGTGTGGTTTGAACACATAGTTGCTTATTTTGCACTCTTTCAACATTTGCAGTCCAATGTAGGTGGGCACAAGTACACAGAATATTTGAAGCACAAACATGCAAATAGTAACAACACATCACAGTTTTTCTACACTTTTTTTTTACAGTTCTTAGCTGTACGTCTGTGTGCTTTACAAAGATGTTAAAGCTTAATCCAAAGGACTTTGATATATGTCTATCAAACATTGAAATGTGTAACTTCTAGGTACTGCACCTCTAAGAGTACAATACAAGACCATTTGTTAGATACACAAATTTCTAATATTAGCATACCTGTGCTGATTGATGCAGTGTGCTGAGACACAATCCTCATCTTAAGATTTCAATGTCTTTTGTCACCTTGGAACTCCGCAAACTAAGCCCCTTAAAATTAAAATAAAAATAAAAAAGGGCATTTTGCATCATGGTGAATTAAAGAACACTTTGAAAGTACTTTGTCATCAGTAGCTTTATATAAAAATAGATGGCATCTCCAGACTCAGTCAATACAGGGTCAAGAACTTTAATAAAAATAACAGTTACGGTCGGAACCTGAGTTAGCTGTTCACACATAAAATCTAATTTAAAATTATTAGAGTTTTGGGTTTGGCTTTTATTTATTATAAAAAGTAACTGTTAATGACAGAAAAAATTTATAATTGATTTTCCCATGAAGTTTAGAGAAGAAATTGATTTTCTTTATTTTTTTTAAATAAGACAAATAAAACAAAACAAATAGACTGTGCATTTTGCACTGAAGAAATTAAAAATAAATGGAACATTTTCAGCTGTGTAAGCCTGAGGTATTTAAGAAAATAAGGAGATTATCAGCAGTGTATTTTCTTGCATCAGAAGGACTATATATGTACCAAACCATTGTACTGAATCAGCCAATATTCTGTGCAACAGCTGTTTATTGGAAACTTTTGCATGCCAATAAATAGAATTCCCAGAAAAAATTATTATTTTTTTTAATTTCCGCCCCCCCAGTGGGAAAAATTGGAGACAAGTGGAAAGTAGTGAATCTGCCTATGGAAAGCTGCGGGCACAGTATTTTAGTGTCTTAAATTTGTACAAGACAAATTTAAAGAGAAAGGAAGGACTGAATGTACAAAAAGTTTATCTTTATGGTCCGGTTTCAAATCATAACTTTATAGAATAGAGCAACATTCTTTCCCTCTCTACCCCACCACCCGCTCCTGCTTTGAATACCTCATAAAGTTCAATGGATAATTCTTCTCTTCGTGATTCTTAGAATTCAGACTCTTCTGACAAAGAAAATTCTTTGCCTATATTATTCCATAAAGAAGACATGTACTATTTCTATAACTAGCTAGAATTTTAAAAACAGAACAAACAACTCTTCACAGAACAAAACAGACGGAACACTATATTTAGAAGATATTTGTCAGCCTACAAAACTTTTATGAGGCATTTTAAATTATTATTAAGGTATTATGACTGTGAAAGCTAAGATCTCTTATCACAACATACCTTTTTTTAAACAGTTGACACAGCATGACCATCTTTTACATGGTGTTTTATTTCTAAGAAGTCAATGATTAGTGTGTCAGGTATTACAGGTTAACAAAAAATTGACAATAAAATATTTCACTACTTACAGATATTTTGCTTTTGATGCTGTATAAAAGACAAGAAAGAATAACAAAAAAAATGGTGGTGATTATCTGTGATGCTATAAAATTTCATAAATTTAATTCAGGTACGACCTTTTTACACTGTAGAGTAAAAAGCTGCTCTGGTAAGTGCTTGGAGACTACGTTTCACATGACTAAGTTGTTAGTGTCATAGAAAGCAAGTAATATATAAAATGCAGCCAACTATTAAAAAAACCCCCACGAACAAACGAAAAAGAAGAAAAATGTTCTCAAGATTTTGTTTGTTTAATTTACTAGTGGTTTAGGGCCCTCACAATGAGTGAGAAAGAAATAATATGAATGAAATAACTTGCCAGCATTTGTATTTCAGTGTTTCCAGTATCACAAATGCCCAGTCACCATCTAATCTGCTGTTTGGGTTTGTGTTTCTTTTAGTTCAAGCAGCTGAAGCCAGTCTACTCTTATAGCACGTAAAGATATGCGTGTTGAATCTTGATTTTTGATGGTGGAATGGTAAATAATCTGTGAGATACTCATATATATTTTTCTATCGTACTTATTTTCACCAGACTTTTTGTATAACACCTGAAATATAGACAAAAATATATCACATATTCATATGTAAATATCCATTTTTGGATCTGTAAAGATTCTTTTCCTAAAATTGATCTAGTGAAAAGCTTCATAAAGATAAAATCTGATTAGAGATAGGTGTGTACATTTGATAGAAGATATCTTTATCCAGTTACGCCACTCATTCAGAAGTGGTGACTATTTTTCCTTAAATTAGTCCATTTATTAGCACTTGTGCTGATAACACAAAGCCAGAAATCCAACAGACATTCCGCTTCCATACAACCATCTACCCAGACAAAGGTATATTAGCTCCCTGAAATAAAGATGAAAACAGTTCTAATAAAGCTTTGAGAATATTTAAGCTAAACATGGCAATATCTCAGTTTATGTAGCCAGTTTGTGTGCTCTCAGTTTTCACTTAAGAGTTGAAAGAAGGGGAAATATGTATTTAGGTACACATATTAGGTACACATTTATTAATCCCATGTAAGTGCCACATGGTTGGAATAACCTTGCTCCTCCTTTTTAGTGTTCTGAGAGCAGCCACACATTTGAAGACATTTGTGAGAGGTAGTTGCAGCTTTTTCCTGCAGTAGCAATATACAAAACACGAGAATGTCTGTGTCAATGCTTTCAGAGGCCTGAGTGCACCTTGACTTATGGGGATTTGGCTACTGGGACTCGGGGACAGCTTTGACACAAGGCAGTGACTTGACTGGACGAAGTGCATCAAGACAGCTCAGTCTGGCCAGCACCTGGACACTCATCCTGACCCCTGGCCAGGTCTCATCCTGTCCCTATCCCCATGACCCTGCTGGACCATCTTGATGCTGTGTCTGACCCTGGTTCCCCTCACTGGGTCTTATCCTTGACCCTCACCTGTGGGCTGATATCCCAGCCTGACCTTGGTCTTCTTCCGTTCCCAGGGAGATGCCCATTGCTCGGAGCTGGGTCTGCCCCCTGCCCTGCTTCTGGCTGGGGTGGTGGGATAGCCCTGGCTGAGCAGCCTGGGGAAGCCCCTACTCTTGTTCCCCCCCTTCCTCCAGGGAGCTACTGGCCCCTGCTGAGCTCTGTGATGCATTAGGTAAGAACTGCTCATGTATTTCTAACGGTCAAGAAAATGTCCTCGTGCACATGAATCATTCTTGAGAATAATAGTTCATAGATCCAGCTAAATTTAGCTCTCATCTAAACTTAGCTCTTTTTTTTTTTTTGAATAGGATAAGAGAAATTAGGCTCCTATTTTTTTAAGATTCACTCATATCAAGAAGTGGGTAAAATTTCAAACTAAAGCAGGAAGTTCCATGGGAAAGGAAAAAAAATTAGCAGCTTAATGAGGAGAAACAGATATAAATCTGTGAGGTTACAGAGGACACACTGTTCTTTTCATTCAAAGTATCAAATGTGTGGAGATAGCACAGATGATGCATCAATGAAAGTGGAGCAAATTTTAATATGCCTCAGTGGCTCTTTTTCCAGTTACAAAGATTTTTGACAAATTCTTTTCAGGTTCTGGGAAATATTTACTGTTTAAGCCTTTTTATTTTAGCTCTGTAATGTATTTTGCGTTGGTCACATGGTGGATAGATTTCATGCTGCTTTTCGTCACCTGCTTCCACCCCATTTAAGCAGTCCTCACTTCACACTTTTATCTAGAGAGACAGAGCTGGATGTGCGTAAGAATGCTATTCTTCATCTTCTTTCCCTTTTTCCACATTTTTCAGTAGTCTTAAAGGAGGATTAGTAAATCCCTGGCTACTTAGAATTTCTCAGATGTCACTCTGCCTTACATCATTTCTCTTCAGTACAGCCATTTGACAAAGTGAAAAGATAACAGAATTTTCTGAAAAAATAATTGAGCGTTTCTGATCATGACTAGGACAAGCAATATTTCGATGTTGTGTTTTTAAAATCAGATCTTGAGTTACCTGAATGGGAGTAAGCTGATTTACAGAAATTTAAGAGCTGACTCATAAAGTTGCTTTTTCACAAGCTTTGTGAATCTGTATTCAAATCTTAATTTCCAAAAACTGCTAAGTAGTATATACTTAGTGGAGTTGTCTGTTTTTCATAGAAACCCTCTCTCTGACAGAAATAAACCCCAGTCTAACCCTAAGTGCTTGGAATAGCAAATCTTTTGATGGTTATCAATGATTAATAGATGTCACATTCACTTTTATTTACTTTTAGATGATGGATAGAAGATTACTATTTGATTTTTTAAAAAATATATATGTGCTTAATTGGACAGAAATTAGTTAGCAAAAAATTCCCAAAATCTGTGAAAAAAAAAATCTCATAATCTGCATCACTAATGCAGAAATAGTCGTAGTGTATGTGCTGTGGATTGGAACAGATTCTAAAAAACAGAGTGTAGGAAAGACTGTATAGATAACTAAAGGTACATGGGAGAAGTATTTAACTCTGCACGTGTGATCTTTTCTGTTCTTGGATGTAATAGTGTATTTTCTGTTGATATGAACTGTCTTAAAATAACCCTGATGAATACACAATAGATTGGTATCTGATCTTGCTTACAGTTAAATTATTTAAAAGATTTATTTTCAGGAGAATATTTATAAATAATGTGTTTAACACTACTAGAGTAATTTAAGGACTTAACTATATGCAGTATGTGTTTATAACTACATTGATTTAAAATATTTATTTTAGGAAAGAATCTGACCCGCTTTTATGCTCTCTGTGGACTGTCAGCCTAAAAAATTTGTCATGTAAAAGTCCTTTAGCTTGCTTGAAAGTTGGAGGTTTCCTCTTTAAATAGTTTGTGTAATAGGACAAGAGATATCTTTATCAAAGGTGTTCCCAGTACCTGGGCTTGGCTCAGTGTGGATATTCCTTAAAACAAGGGCTAACAAAGAGAATTTTTTTGTTTCTTCAGACTTCCAGAATATCCATTAGCAACTGAGTCATGGTTAAAAAGCATATTAACAACGACACCTATCTGAAGGCTGAGTTTTATAGGTAGAGAACAATTAAGTGGAATGAAAGACTTAAATTCTACTGTGTGAGTGAGAATAACTGACTTGTCACAGAGGTTTTATAGACAGTGCCTTAGTAAAGTCGCTTTTAATTCAGCTCAAGAATTGATATAGGTGAATGAAAACAACTTGAAACAAATTTTGAAGCAAAACAGACACCAGGAGTATCAACATTCGATACTTTTTTGCTGTTTTTCCCTTTTTCCTAGAAAGGACCCATCAGAGAGTGAGAAAATAATTTGTGACAATATGGATTTCAATCAAACTATTCAATTAATTAAAACTAAGGATATATTGAAAATGGTCCTCAAATAAAATTTGTCTCTAAGCTTAGTAGTGGTAGCTATTCATTTTTTATCTTTCTTCGTTTTAAAAATTTTAAAAAGAGATATTTCAAAATATTTCTATACTGGTTCTCAGATTAGAATTTCACATCTTCTCAAAAAGTGATATATAAGGAAAGCTGAAAGACGCCTAAAAATGTATCAGTCATCTCCATTTAATGCTTATAATGCTCTTGATGAGCTGATTGATAGGTCAGAGCACAAACTAGAATTATAACATTCTACTGTAGGTAGGATTATTTTCACATCAGGAGTATCAATGCTGCTTTGTGAATAGCAGGAAAAACAGGGAAGACAGTTAAAAAAGTAAGAGTAAATAACAAAAGGAACTAAATGTCACAGTGATAAAATCTGATCTTGAAGGAGGACAGCAAGAGTGATGCAGTGGACAGATGGTGCTGTTCGGTAGGACACGCTCATGGTTATTCCATGACGCTATAAGTCAGCTGGTTTAGAATCTTCACTGACACATTACAAAGATGTGAGCATGAAAAAGGCACAGTTTGATGTCTTTAGGCTGGATTTATCCTGCTTATCTCTCCTTTATTTTTAGTTTTCTAATGGGTTTTGTTGCCATAGCAATTCACTAATTTTTAGTAATACTGGCTTTTATCTTCATCTACTTAAGAATTTTGCAACCAATAATAAATCTATTTCCCTTAATAAGGCAACAAAAGCACAAAGAGGTTAAAGGGCCCATATATGCCACTGTTAAGGGCTTAAATAAGACACAAACACCAGAAGTGGATAAAGCAATTTATGTCACTACAGTGCACTAAAAACAGAGGGTCAGTACAGTATCAGCACTTGATTATCTGTTTACTAGTAATTGACTTTGGAGAAATAATCATGCCATGGTGTAGATGGCTAAATACAATGCACCTAGGTTGAATTCAGGGGACTTGGTAACCCATTTATAGCATTGTGTTAAAGCAGTCATATTTTCTGTAGAATCAGCTCAAGACCAGAAATGGTTTAGCCACTGTTAAACAGGTCACAAACTCACAAACTCTACCACATCAAATTGGCTTTATGCAGCATAAACCTAGGTACTTTGGAGCTCTGCTTCCTGATATGTAGATTATATGTTTGTATTTACATTGCCTAGATGTTTCCACTACACAGAATGTTCCAACATCTCTGCAAATGATCATTTAGGTAAACAGAACATTGTTCTATCTTATTAAAATTTTTTTCTGGTTTAGCCTGGCAGGATACCAGGTGCCCACCAAAGCCGCTCTATCACTCCTCCTCCTCAGCTGGACAGGGGAGAGAAAATATGACAAAAGGCTCGTGGGTTGAGATAAGGACAGGGAGAGATCACTCACCAATTACCTTCATGGCAAAACAGATTGAACTTGGAGAAATTAGTGTTATTTATTACCAGTCAAATCAGAGTAGTATAATGAGAAATAAAACCCAATCTTAAAACACCTTTCCCCCACCCCTCCCTTCTTCCCAGACTTAACTTTACTCCTGTATTCTCTACCTCCTTCTCCTGAGTGGCACAGGGTGATGGGGAATGGGAGTTACGGTCAGTTCATCATGTGTTGTCTCTGCCGCTCCTTCCTCCTCACACTCTTCCCCTGCTCCAGCATGGGGTCACTCCCATGGGACATTTCTCCACAAACTTCTCCAATGTGAATCCCTCTCTCAGGCGGCAATTCTTCACAAATTGCCCCAGCGTGGGTCCCTTCCACAGGGTGCAGCCCTTCAGGAACAGACTGGTCCAGTATGGCTCCCCCATGGGGTCACAAGTCCTGCCAGCAAACCTGCTCCAGCGTATGGTCCTCACTCTCCACAGGTCCACAGGTCCTGCCAGGATCCTGCTCCAGTGTGAGATCTCCATGGGCTCACAGTCTCCTTCAGGCATCCACCTGCTCTGGCATGGGGTCCTCCGCTGGCTGCAGGTGGAGATCTGCTCCACCATGGACCCCCATGGACTGCAGAGGATAGCCTCCCCTCTCCATGGTCTTAACCACAAGCTTCAGGGGAATCTCTGCTCTGGTGCCTGGAGCACCTCTTCCCCCTCCTTCCTCATTGACCTTGTGTCTGCAGAGTTCTCACTCCTCTCTCCAGCTCCAAATGCCCTTAAGCAGTTTTTCTTTCCTTCTTGAATATGTTATCACAGAGGCGCCACCAACATCCCTGATGGGCTCGGCCTTGGCCAGTGGCAGGTCCAGCTTGGAGCCAGCTTGCACTGACTCTATCGGACACAGAGGAAGCTTCTAGTAGCTCCTCATAGAAGCCACCCCTGTAGCCCCCTA
>Ga0065711_1040913_pt1 | contig 16559 bp, 15 predicted proteins | sample Hoacrofraction12_FD_59098 | JGI IMG/M metagenome (GOLD analysis project Ga0065711, IMG submission 59098) | Hoatzin crop microbial communities from Cojedes, Venezuela - Epithelial fraction 12 v2 (version 2) | ecosystem: Host-associated > Birds > Digestive system > Esophagus > Crop | place... | reverse complement strand
TGAAGAAGAGAAGGCTGTGAGGGGACCTAATATATACTTACAAATATCTGAAGGGTGGGTGTCAGGAGGATGAGGCCAAGCTCTTTTCAGTAGTGCCCAGCGACAGGACAAGGGGCAATGGGCACAAACTGAGGCACAGGAAGTTCCGTCTGAAGATGAGGAAGAAATTCTTCCTTCTGAGGGTGACGGAGCACTGGAACAGGCTGCCCAGGGAGGCTGTGGAGTCTTCTTCCCTGGAGATATTCAAGACCCGCCTGGACGCGGTCCTGTGCAGCCTGCTGTAGGTGACCCTGCTTCAGCAGGAGGGTTGGAGTAGATGACCCCCTGAGGTCCCTTCCAAACCCTACCATTCTGTGATTAATGGATGCGGCCAGATGAATCTGTGCAGCAAGTTACAAAAGAGCAACTGGCAAGCTACAATGGTATGTGGGAGACAGGACAGTATGCTGCTTCTTTTACTAAAAAAAAAAAAAAAGGAAAGAAAAAGCAGCAGCATAAGAAAAGCATAGGAAAGCAAAGCCAGGCAGAAGGTGCTGTTATGTTCCCTGCTCCATCTGCTGGGGCAGCCCAGAATAGCTTGTCATGTTCATCCAGATAATTGTACTGTAGTAATCTTCTACTGGCTTGTTACCTCACTTCTTTTCTCCAAGGAATTATTTGGTAGTAGTGAGCCGCATCCTTTTTGTAATCACATCTGAGCTTTGATTTCTTCCTGTTCAGTGTTTGGAGTGCCTGCAGTTAGGCTTTTAGGTGTAATAGGGTAATATAGAAGCTGCTGGTTTCTTATAAAATGATACGATTCAGCTCTAGAGTTTAAAAAAAAAAACGCTTTAAGAAGATGAAGTTTGCTGCACTGAGTGAGTAGCAATAGCTCCTCATGGTTTTTTTTGCAGCCATTTTCTTTCCCTGCTTGCGTTCCTATCTCAGTTCTCTTTTGTCTCTGTCTTCATAATTGCTCTCTTTCTTTACAGTTTCTTCTCTGCGATACCTAGAAAAAAGTATTTTACTTAAGTCTTAATATTCTCAATTGTTACCAGCAACCATAGGTTTGGTAGTTCCCTTTTCTACAGTTTTAAGGAAACCTGCCATGCCAGAATGCAACATATTATTAAAATACTTTCATTCAAATGAAAGGATGGTATTTGTTAATGAGATTTAGTTTATAATGCTTGATATTAAAAGGAAGATAGTGGCATTGTAAGTTCCAAATTTTGATGGAAAGGCTACTAAATTTTGAATTGACATTCCAAAAGAACAAAGAAAATCCCAGAGAGAAAATGAACTGATATGGTGTAAGCAAGCGAGGTTCATTATTTGATATATGAGCACATTCGGACGATACTCTGAGACAAATATGTAAGTATTAACTTGGTCATTAGAGGAAACAACTGCCTATACTATTATTTAAATGCTATGGGGCAATTGTCCTGAAACAGGATGCAGATAAACCCAGTTCCCAACCCTGTCCAACTTTATAACCCACCAATGTTGATTATCCTAACGCAAATACAAGGCATTGTGTATGCAGAGTGGTCCATAATGAAAAAAATGATAGGGTCAGAGATATGACAAAGAGATCGGATTACAAAAGAGTTTTATCTCTACCATACTACAATCAAACAATCTACAGAAAAATAAATAATAAAAATAAAAAACAAATTTGAACACACTATTTTCCTGGAGCCAGATGACTCACAAATTTTGGAGAAGGCAGAGTACAGTATAGACAAAATCTGCCTGTTAAGCAACCATGACAATTGCTAAAATACAGCTGTAGGGTGATACTGTGGTACCATGAATTTATTACAGATTGTGTAGGTCATTAAATAATGAAACTGACTGGTATTATTCTCTACAGCTCTTTAATATCATTTTACTTGTATTCTTTTAGATACTCTATTCTTATTTAGGTATACAACAATTCCACCTTTTCCACTGACCCAAGAAAACCAGGGAAAAGGTGAATTCAGCTGTGGATCTGTTGGATTTATACTGGGGATTTCAGTCTCTCTAGAGAAGTTACTACATCTCTGGTGTGATCACTTCATAATCCCAATATCCCACCATGACTACTTGAAATGTAGTCGGCAATGGCAATTTTTGACAGTCCTGATTTTTGTATCCTGGGCTGCATCAAGAGCAGCATGGCCAGCAGGTTGAGGGAGGGAATTCTGCCCCTCTACTCCGCTATGGTGAGAGCTCACCTGGAGGCCTGCGTCCAGCTCTGGAGCCCTCAGCACAGGAAAGACATGGACCTGTTGGAGCGGGTCCAGAGGAGGCCACAAAGATGATCCAAGGGCTGGAGTACCTCTCCTGTGAGGAAAGGCTGAGAGAGTTGGGGCTGTTCAGCCTGGAGAAGAGAAGGCTGTGGGGAGACCTTAGAGCAGCCTTCAAGTACCTGGAGGGGGCCTACGGGAAAGGTGGGGAAAATATTTTCAGCAGGGCCTGTTGCGATAGGACAAGGAGCAATGGCTTTAAAGTGAGGGAGGGTAGATTTAGACTAGATACAAGGAAGAAATTTTTTACGATGAGGGTGGTGAAACACTGGAACAGGTTTCCCAGAGAGGCAGTGGAGGCCCCATCCCTGGAAACATTCAAGGCCAGGTTGGATGGGGCTCTGAGCAACTTGGTCTGGCTGAAGATGTCCCTGCTCACTGCAGGGGGGTTGGGCTAGGTGACCTCTAAAGGTCCCTTCCAACCCAAAGCATTCTATGATTCTATGATAATAGCAGCTAGTTTATGCTCTTTCAACAGAGGTCTAAAATGGTGGAGAAAATGAGACTGGATCAGAAAAGGGGCCATAATTCAATTTCCTATTAGTAGTTTTTCCTCAAGGGGAAGCGCATTAAAACTGGACTGTAATGGGGACGAGGCACAGGACTTGGTGGCTTGTTTGCCATCAGCTGCTCCCCATGAGGGCAGGTCTTTGCCAAAGCGCAGCTGGCAACCAGTGCTGGTCTCTGGAAAGTGCAGCGAAGGCAGGCTGGGCAATGGCGTGCCATGGTTGGAGGTCAGGTCTGCTGTTCCTGGTGGGCACGGCAGTCAGCGTTCTCTCCTCTGGGCCTGGAGCATCGCTGGTGCTTTCCAGTTTCTAGACATGTGGTGGCTGTGTCAAGTGAACACTTAGGCTGGACAAGGACCTTCAATTTCTGGACTGTCTCCTCAGCAGAGGATCCTGTGTGAAGACAGCCATCATTCTTCTTTAAAAATAGCTGCTTCTCGTGGCTGGAGAAGAGTAAAACCCTGATTCTGTTGAAGTCAACAACAACATTCGCAGTGACCCCAGAAAAGCCAGGTTCTCAGCTTGGCCCTTGGGAACCTCAGCGGTCACCCAGCATATCAGCACAGACAGCAGTCTACAGCCTCCAAAACACCCAAGCCCTGAACAAACCGAAGTCACTTGTCCCCAGAAAGTAGTAGTATGACAGCTTTGATAAAAGCTATACTTGTATGTATATACAAAGAAAAATACATAGGCATGTAGAATAAATACCATTTTTGTTTTATAGAAACAAATGCTGACTTGCAAAGTTCAAGGACTGCTGTAGAACACAACGCAGAGGTGCCATTCAAAGAGGTTTACCAGTAGATGGTGACATATAATTATTTATTAGCAATTTTCTGGCTGCAAAAGCTTGTGAGTTACAGCTGGCTATGCCTTTTGTTTAGACTTTCATTTCATATTGCTCCACCTTTCTGAGATAGCTTTTGTATGTTTGACAGCTGCAGAAATGTTTCATAGCTGCAACTGCGTCTGCTGGCTGTTGCGCGTCAGACTGCTCCTGCTCTGTGAACCGCAGGGCTGCCTTCACACTGCTGAGCTGGTTTGTGTGCGGTTTCAGTGTTTTTCGTTTGTTGATGAAAGATATTAACCTGGTTCTCGCAACACATGCAGGAGAAAAAGTCAATAATTCTTCATAGAGTGTCCCTGTTATTAACTTCGAGTGAATAAACAGGTTTTTATAGTTAGCTGTGCGCAAATTTTCTATTTACTGCCAAATGTAATCAGCAGCCTCTCGTAACTCCATCACACCCTTCTGTGCACCACTGCTCCCAAGCTACGAAGCCCTCAGCAACCCTGGAAAAAAATGATTCACCTCAGCTTGGCTGTCTTATATTGTCTGTTTAAATGCCACGTGTGGGTCATGACTAATGAAAGCCATACAGCTACAGCATTTGAGAAGAAGCTGAGGTTTGGATGGTTAGTGAGTTGTTTTTGAGCAGCTGTACGAAGCAGGGCAGAAGGCTTCTCTCAGGCGTCAGGAATCACCGCAGGTCCTCTCCAGAAGTGAGCTGGGACTGTTTGCTTTATGGGAACAGTACCCGCTCCATGGAGGCCATGACCAAACGTACTTCACTGACTGGAGCAAAGGTGATGATAGATAAGAGGGCTCCTGGCAGCCTCTGCGCACAGCTAGCGGGCACATTTAGGTGAAAAATCTCTTGGTGCCCTTCTGGGGAGAGCGGTGCAGTGTAACCACGCATCAGTCTCAGCACGAGTCCTGGCCCTGAAGACACAGGCAGAGCCGTGTCTCTGCTGACCTTGCAGCTGGCATGGGCAGCTGGGCTGAGGTGCAAGTGGGTGCTGAACGCATTGGCCTGTGTAAAATGTCAGCACGCTGCCTAGTCTACATCCACGTTCTCCTGAGTTGCTCTTTTTGGACTGGTTCTAGCTCAGTGCTCACTAGGGCTTAACAAAAATGTCAAGTAACAGTTCTTAAAAGGTTTTGCCTTTTCTGACTACCGTCCAATGCATTGCTGAGTGTCTCCACTGTTCTTAAGGGATGAACACCCATATTTAAACCTGCAATGACAAAGGCTTGTACTTTCAAAGACATGTGGTGCTTTATTCCTGCTGGTGTCATTGGCCAGAGGTGAGCCTTGAGCCCAGGTCATGTCAGTTCTTCACACTAATATTCTTCTTACCATTTATGCAAGGAGTCTGCTTCACAAAGCCAAGGCAAAATAAGTCAGTACATTTATTCTGACTGCATCCATAAGTCCTCTGGGTTGCTCTTTTGGGGCTCTTTTGGGCTGGGGCGAGAGAACCAATCTCATACACAACACAGTGTGCTGCAGAAAATGTAGTAGCTGTCAATCAGTGAGACAACACAGTGCCTTCAAGCCCTGCTGTACAGATTGGTGTCAACTGCCTGAGTTTTGGCAGTGGGAAATGGGACCCAGTGTCCAGCCAGATGTTGTGTCTCTGTCTGAAACTGAAGAACACTGAAATACCACATCCAGAATGTCAGGGCATCCAGCTGCCGCTGCTGAAAAATCAGGATAGCCTAATGCCCACTGACATAAGTGAGAGGAGAATCATACTTATCTGCTGAATTTTGGGGAGTATCTGTGGCAGACAACACTCCTGCTTACATTTCTTACATGGACATAGGTCACAGGCTGCAGCCTACTGCAGTGCTGGCTGGCACTGGGGCTAGAGATTGGCCTACTTAAGAAACTAGGTGAGAGACGATCTAGCACTAGGAAGCACCTCAAACTGTTGTCCCTAAATCAGGATTCTTCACACGGTGTGCAGGACGCCAATGAACACACTAAGTCAAGATATTTGTCTTTATTGCTAGTCTGCAGAGTAGGGTGCCAGGCATTTAACAACAGCCAGCACACCTCTCAGAAACACGTGGGTCTCATACAAAACAGTGACAAAGAAGAAATTACACTAAAGCAGTTGATTGGTCACTTCTACAAAAACTTGTTCGCACATGTCCCAGTTTTGGTCCAGCTCATTGTACTAGGGTGGTCTTACATTTACATATAAAGTCTTCTCTGAGGGGTGTGATCTTTAGCATTATAGGATACACTTTTATCTTGACTTTGATTCAAACTCAGGTACACGTATCTAAGTCGGCAGCAAAGCAGAAATTTACAGCCTTTCCTATCCTGGGGCTTTCCGTGCTGTTCTTCTTCAAAGTTTTGACTCAGCCAAGGTCAGGCACTCCTCCATCAGCTACACAAGCCTACACAGCTGCTTAATATGGAATCTCAAATAGCTTTTAACCCTTTTCCTTCAACATCAATTCCCCCCTTTGAGACTTATGGATATGTTTCATGTATACCATAAGTATCTTTCTTCTGATTCCTTTTTCTCTATTTTCTTTATAAAAGGATTGTTTTCTAATTTTGTCATCATTCCCAAGTGTCTGCACAAATCTGTACATATAGGTAGACATTGAATCGTGCAACAGCTCAGCACCAGGATCAACATTATTAGGAAATTTATTAGAAAAAGTTGTTTTAACCAATTTAAGTTGGGCAACAAAGATGTTAGCCACAAAAAATCTGTCCCTTGTCTCTCAGAGAATTTTGAGGCCGAATCTTTCAATCCTCTTACTGTCTTCTCCACCAAATGAGAATTGTCACATAAATTGAAACAACACGTTCCCTTAAAATCCTCACACCCATAGTTATGTCTTAGAAGCAAGTAATCGATCATAACAGGATTTTTTAATGTGGCTTCTCTAATATTTGTCATCTCCTCACTTTAAACTGCCAAAGCCTGGGAGGTATAATTTATGTCTTTCACCAGTGCACACACAATTCTTTTTATTGCATGATAATTCATGGCCACTCCTACCCCTGGAGTTAAAATGGCTGTAGCTGTCATTTCACTTGCGCTCTAAAGAGACATCTGTGAATCACAGTGTGGTGGCAGAGCATGTGCTTGTCTTCTTTTTCTTTTTCCTTCCTCTATGTGGAAATCCTTTTTTTTTTTTTTTTTTTCCTGGGAGTAAAGCTGCTAATCTTCCCAGAGAACAAGGTCCATTTGTAACACTAGTAAGAATATAGGTGTAAGCCCTTTTCCCACACAGGAGAAACCATGTTTAGGGGTGTCTAGTATGTGTCCACGCATATCTCACAGATTCTGTTACATTACACCTTAGAGGGAGTTCAAAGCAAGGTAGATTTTCACATATTATGGATGGCGTGCAGTTTACAAATTGCACACAACTCTCTGCAGGGGACATCCCTTTCACCTTAACTCTAAGCATTTCTTTGTCCTTCACTTTAGTATTATTTCCTAAATAGGGTAGTTAGCCTAAGTAACGTTTATGTTAAAATGCTTGAACAATGTATAATTTTGCGAAAGATGAGGAGGAGTTGGCACACCAGTTAGACATGAAGTGAAGACATCTTACACAGAGATTCCTCCAGTCAAACAGAAAGAAGAGGTATTTAAAACATTCCTAGCCAAGTTTTCCCACATATTTTCTGAGCAGTCCCATTTTTGGAGAAACACAGTTGATCCCGCAACTTGAAAAAGGACAAAGAATACATAACCCTTTGTTTTGCAACCTGATAGTGCGACAATACAGTCTTTAACGGTCCTGTTGAGGCAGCTCTCTGCTTATCTTTAGCTTCTGGCAGAGGGGCTGGCTTGACTGGCGTGTAGTGGACCCAAGAGCTGATTCCCTCCACCTTCCCTGCTGTGTAAGTGGTCAATAGTACGACATCAGGTCCTTCACACTTTTCTTTCAACAGTTCATCTTTCCAAGTACAGATGTAAACCGAGTCTCCCAGCTGAAAGCCAGGTACCAGTGAACAGGGGCCAAGGAGCTCGCTGGCTGAGGTATCAAAAAGAGTATGGCTGTTTTTAAATCCTTGGGGGAGCACAGTCCAGCACAGCTGCACCTTTCTTTCTGTTGTGGGGTTCTCCCATTCAAAGGCAACGATTGTTTGGCTTTGTTCGTCCACTGGTTTCTTTGAGGCTCACACAAAAGGAATTACTGCATTCAGTACTGTGTCCAGGATGTTATTTTCAGGCTGTTCAAAAGTCTTATCCATCAGCAAGCAGATATGAGCCTTCCAGGCTGTTTCATGTGGGATATGAAGCTGCACAGAGTTCTCAGAAAAAGTTATTTGAGCATTTAATTTACATAATAAATCTTGCCCAACAAAGGAAGGGGGAATTCTGGCATATATAGAAACTCATGAGTCAGTTTAGTACCTCCAGTTGTAGACTCCCTAGGCTGTAGGAAAGGCCACAAATTTTCTTTCCCATTGCCCCAACAATTGGTATTGTAATTTTGCTTAGGGGCCCTTTACAACTAGTTATTACTGAATGAGTGGTTCCACTTTCCATCAAGAAACCTTTTGTTCCATTCCCCAGCTTTACTGGAACCAGGGGATCTGCTGGGGGTACTTTGATGCTCTCCCTTAGTCGCCATCGTTCATTTTATGAATCTTCCAGCATCATAACATTATCATCCCCTGACTGGTCCTTGTCTTTACTGTCAGAGCATTCGTTTTTCCAGTGCCCTTCCTGTCTGCAAATAGCGCATTGATGCAGACCCAGAGGGCCTCTTCATGTTCCATATTCCAACCCTGTCCCAGGACCTCTGTGTCTTTCTCTGCATCCTCCTCTTCTCCTTCTTCTCTCTTCATTTCTCTTATCTACAATTACTGCAGCTAAAAGAGACTGCAACTTCATTTTGGCTTGTTTCTTCTTTTCCTTCTTTATTTCTCTATTACTGTACACTTCACAGGCGATTTTGATTAACTGAGAAATAAACATTCCCCCTTGCTCCATCTACTTTCTGTAGTTTTCTCTTGATATCTTGTGAAGATTGTCCTGTAAACAACATGTTAAACATTTTCTGGTTACCTTCCTCATCCGCATCTAAGTCTGTCCATTTGTTCGCCACCTCACACGGTCTTTCATAAAAGGCCGAAGGACTTTCTTCAGGTTTCTGTCTAAATTCATAGAGTTTGGATAGATTTTTAGATATAGGTGCTGCTTGTCATATTCCGTACAATAACAACTGTTGATATTGTTTCAGTTTGGCCTTATCCCCTCCCTGATTTGGGCCCCATTCAGGATACTCTCTCAAAGGCAAATATTGGTTTAGGTCACCTCATGGGTCTCACCTTCCTCATTCCTCCCTTACTTTGTCTAATGCCAGCCTTCTCCTCAGTGAGGAAAGTATTCAACAAAGCTTGTGTATCTCTCCAATTAGGGTTGTGTGCAAGCATTATGGTCTCCAATAGCTGATACAGCCCATCTGGATTTTCTCTATATGATCCCACAGGGTGTTTCAAATTCAATAAATCCAAAGTGGTAAATGGGACATGCACAAAAACTGGCACACCCTCTCCCCTACCGCTTGTCTCAGGGGTGCCTGTATCACTGGCTGGGTGTGCCTCTGAGTCCTACTTCAGGTAGGACTAAAGTTTTCACGTGCTACTTGCCCTTCTTCCTGATCCACCCCAAGGTGCTTTTGCTGTTTGTCTGCTCCTGTTCCAGTGTTACGCAGAGGAGAGGAATAGGGAGCCAGCATCTGTATGTCTGCTTGCTCATACTCTCCGCAACATGTAATCCCCTGCCTTTTTTTTCCTTCTCTTCAATACATGGCATCAGCGTATCTCCTCCTGATTTACACTCTTTCTGAATACTTGGATTTCTATATAAACTCACAAAGCATCTTCATCCCATTTCCCAAGTCAATGACAAAATAACATCAACTGCAATATAGTTTAAGCTGCAACAACCCATTTTCAGGCCACCATTCCCCATCATCTAGTTTGCAATTTGGCCACCATTGATTACAATATCTTTTCATTTTATCCTTAGTCATAGTCTAGGTAGACAACATCTGTGATTCCGTGATTCTGTGATTGCATCTCCCCTGAGAAGGTTCCAGTTATTTAAAATACAACCCAGAGGGCTACAGGGAGGAATCATGGATTGGTTTGATCCCATGTTACACATATTCCACTTACATCTATTGCACTTTTATTCCACTTATACACCAGTAATACTCTTTTGTGCACTTGGCTCTGGCTTTGATTTGACAGCAAAGGTGATCTTCACAGAATCATAGAATGTTCGGGGTTGGAAGGGACCTCTGTGGGTCATCTAGTCCAACCCTCCTGCCAAAGCAGGGTCTCCTACAGCAGGCTGCACAGGACCTTGTCCAGGCGGGTCTTGAATATCTCCAGAGAAGGAGACTCCACAAGCTCCCTGAGCAGCCTGTTCCAGTGCTCCGTCACCCTCAGAGGGAAGAAGTTCTTCCTCATGTTCTTCTCTCTCATGCTGCAATACAGAAAGCCTATTTTTCCCTTTCTCCCAGAGAGACGTTGTTAGAGGGAATAAGTCCATCTCTGCAGCCATCCCTGTATCCAGAGCCGGCCCCGCGCCATTCCCTCTTGCAGCGGCATGGCAGAGCCAGGGCAGTTCCACAAGAAGCAGAAAGGAGGGGTGAGCAGGCTGGCACCTGAAGGCCAGCACGGACCACAGCCACCATTTAGCCCAGTCTGAATCCTCTGGACACCTGTCAGTAGCCGTTTCATATATTGCTAAACTTGAACTATAAACTGCAATTGGTAAATCTCCAGGATAGATCAAAAAACTCCTGACAGACCTTCAAATTATCAACTATTACAGCTGTTTTTGATTACTTTGGAACCGCTGCTGGTATGTGACATGAGCTCAAGGCCATGTCTGCAACTCTCTGCATCAATCCGGCGAAGCTCTCTTCAGAAAGATGTCAGAACAGAGACAGAACAGGCTCTCTCCAGAAATGGTTAATCAATAGCTTGCTAGGTTGAACCAACGCCATTTGATACAGTGGTGTACCTACTGTATATAAATCGTGACCTGTCTCCTGTATCGTTCTCGGTCACCTCTCCTGCCATACTGCTAGTTACCAGTTTTCACCTTGAAGTTTTTTGGCATTACCAGAAATGTTCGTAGCATCGTGGATCTGGGGAGTAGTGACAATACTCTGTTGTGCGTTTTGGTTTCTTCTAGGGAGGAGAAGGAGGTAAGGAATCTACTTGTAAATGCATCTCAGTGTACCTAGCCTCTATTCCTGTCAAATACACTGTGTACATAACTGAAAAAAGTGTAATCTGAAGGCTATCAGATGGACAGATGTAGCATAGCATGGGCAACACTGTAGTTTGGTCTTTTGAGAGATTTATATTACAATAGAATTTCTGTGTACAGGCTTTTTTAATAATAGTGAGGTAATGCCTAGACATAGCTGTAGATACAAATCTATGCATAAATGAGGTAATTAAAATACAGATATGCATGTTCTAATTTCCTGAAGTACTGGGCTGTCATTTTACCTGCATTACAATCACAGCTAATATCTACTTAAAACTAATTATTGTTTAATATCTACTTACAGATATTTTCAGATTATCAGTCTATCATATCTAGTAACACAGTTTAATATACATAATATTTACGTACCTTACTATGTCACATACATATTCCTTAAAAGCATTTATTCTATTGGCACATTTACATAAGGAGCACGTAATTTGCTTACCTATTGTAATTTTGCATTTTTCAGCAGTTATTTTCTTGTTTTACTTTAAAAAGTTTAATAAAAAAGGTGAAAATAATTAACTTCGATAATAACCGTTAGGAATTTACTAGGAAAGCTAGAGTATTCTCTGAAAGTTATTTTAGCTACCATGGTGTCCTTATGGAGGAAAGTAGTTTTTTGTCTCAGAATAAAAAATATCATTGAAACATATGCTTCACTTTAAGCATACACTTAAAGCATATGCTTAACTTAAAGCATGTGCTTAATGACACTTTGCCTGAAAGACTAACTCTTATGCTTACTGAAGATCGTGGCAAAATTCCCACTATTTTCAGCAGGAGCTGGTCCAGATGGGATATGCCCATAATAACAACCTTTCTACACTAAAAGGCTATTCCCCTTGGTATTCAAATTGAATTGTGGATACCGTTGCCCAAAAATGTATCAGACAATATTAATGGGATGGAGTATTCATTTATGGGACAATTACATAACAGTGCATATTAGATAATGGCAACAATTTTGCATTTGAATAGGTGAAAAATAGACTCCTGATCTAGGGAAAAGAAAGATGACATAATCAAACTGTGTTTCATTATGTTTATTATAATACAGGCTGTTAAAGTTATGCTTTCTTACATATAATAGACCTCACAACAGGCTTAGTCCTCCAAGGGGAAAAATTGTTTGTCAGTATACTATCTGTTTGGGCTTTTTTTTTTGCATTTTTTCACATTGCAAAAAGCCCACCATCAGTATTTTACTTACCTGGTAGTCCTGGAGAGGAATCTTTACGCATACCTATGAATTCAGCTTTTGTTTGTGTTTTGTAGGCGACAAGGTGAGCCACCACTTGAAAACGGGTTCCTTCCATACCTGGGCTGTGCCTTGCAGTTCGGTGCCAACCCCCTTGAATTCCTCAGAGAAAAGAAGAAGAAGCACGGCCACATTTTCACTTGCCAAGTAGCAGGGAAATACATTCATTTCCTCACTGACCCTTTTTCATACCATGCATTGATACGCCAGGGAAAACATTTGGACTGGAAGAAGTTCCACTTTGCCACTTCTGCAAAGGTACCACTTTAAAAATGGTTTTAATATCTAACATGCAAAGTATCTACTGGGAGGACGGATGCACCCAGTTAATCCCTATAACATAACTATGCCTTTGAATAGAATTGGTTTAATATTTCTGCACTTCTATTGGTTTAAAATATGGGGGTCTTTTTTTCCCTTTCATTAATGGAAAGGAAATTTGCACTGATTTGGATGGTCCAAGAATGACATTAATTAGCCATGTAGTATCCCAGATTGCTAAAGCAGAAATACAATTAACACCATCTGCAAAATGATAACATAGCTTGCTGAAGCTGAAACCTTCTTCAGGAGGTTCTCACTACTATGGAAAATTTGGTCCTAATGCCTTAAAAAATGATGCAACACAGTAGGAGCTCAGTCAAACTCTTACTGAAGTGAGCAAACAGGCTCCTGTTGATGTCAATGGAAGTTGAATGAAGGTCTAGGTGACCATGTCCGTTTATTTGTAAGCAGCTACGGGAATCTATTTTCATTTGCCCACTTAACTGCTATGGTTCACTGAGAAAGTATCGGTTCTAGTATTAATAGCCCTTATTACGCTTCCCTCTAGTAAGCTATGAAGTTACACTTTGGCTTTAATTTCTGTTAGACTTTATCATCAAGGTTATGACAGGCCTTATTTATCATGCATACAATTTATTTTGTGACAGGCTTTTGGGCATGGCAGCATTGACCCAGCAGAGGGAAACACCACTGAAAATTTTCATCAGACTTTCATTAGAACCCTGCAGGGTAATGCCCTAAATGCCCTCACTGAAGCAATGATGGAAAACCTACAGTACGTCATGCTGCAGTCAAGAACATCTAAACTTCAATCTAATACCTGGGTGACAGAAGGACTTTATACATTCTGTTGCCAGGTGATGTTTGAGTCTGGCTTTTTAACACTTTTTGGTAAAGAATTTAATTCAAATAGTGACAAAAATCTATCATCAAAGCAGGAAACTGAGAGAGCTCATATCCTAAATGCCCTTGAAAACTTCAAGGAATTTGATAGGATCTTTCCAGCCCTTGTGGCAGGGCTGCCTATCCACCTCTTCAAGAGTGCCCACAGCGCACGTGAGAAGCTGGGAGAGGCACTCCTCCACAAGAACCTCCAGAAGAGGGACAATCTCTCTGAGCTTGTCACCCTCCGCATGTTCCTGAATGACACTCTGTCAACCTTCGATGACATGGAAAAAGCGAAGACCCACGTGGCGGTGCTCTGGGCCTCGCAAGCCAACACCATTCCTGCCACATTTTGGACCTTGCTCTATCTTCTTAAGTAAGTCCCAACACTCCTTGTTCCCAAACAAGAAAAATGTTTGTTATCTTTCAGAAATCAGTTAATTAATACAGGTAAATTCCACTGCTTAATACCTCATCAGTGTCAAAAAGCTTCCTGATTACAACAGAAGTGGCATGTTGTTTTGGACTTCCACAGAAATCCCCTTCACTCATCTGAGACCAAGTAGTGGTACCACAAAGCAATTCGCTGGATGTTTTTCCAAAAAAACCACTCCAGGGCAATGGTAGTCTTTGTCAAGAAAGCTTAGGAGTAAATCTATATGATATGACATTAAAAGTGCTGGTTGCAGTCAGAACATTAATTGTACTTGAAGGCGCCCAATATAATCGGACATTTTTAGACGATCTCACCAGAACAGGCAAAATGAGCTTTAACTTCATTATTGTCTTCACAGATGCTCAATAGAAAATAGTTCACGCTGATAGATCCTACTGAGGTTTCAGCGTAGACTGCAGCTGCTAAGCTTGTTAGTATGAGAGGAGTGCACAGTTCAGATAATTATAATAAATGTCCATTTTAGAGTGGGCCTCTGTGGAGTGTAATCTACCTCAGCATGACAAACTCTTATGTATCATCTAAATTGCTGATGTTTTTATTTAGTCAGTGGCTAGCACATTCAGATCTACCTGCCAATGCTAATATCTGAGGCTCTTTAGTGCTTTTCACTCCAAGAATGCATTGACTTTAGGTCTTCTGGCCTTGGAGTCTTTTAACACCCTGATTGATTGTGCCTTCATTAAGAAACTATTGCATCCTGTATTATTATCTATATGTATTTCACCATAGCTCGTATATTCCGTGTCTTGTCAGAAAGTCTAGACAGTGAAGGATGCTATGTGGACTTCTGGTATTAGGAAGATTCTTTTCAGCTAGACAGAATATTGCCACATAATAGGACATCATCCAGGATAAGTGATGTTATAAAACTGATCTATAATCCTGTTCCTAAACTTTCTGACCACAGTGGGGCTATTTCCTAATCTACAACTGATTTTTTAATTTCTTATTCCTGGCATTGCTTTTTAGTGACATTACTGTCTAATATCTGAGTTATGCACATCAGTTCTGTCCCACTTGTCATTGGAGACAAAATCAAATACTTGGGGTTCTTTTCCTTTTTTTGAAGCTATTGAACCTTTGCCAAGACATGAAAAAGTGTAAAACTGCAGCATTTTGCAGCAACATTTCTATTTTAGAAGGTTGGACTTGTCAGCTAGCAAACTAAATCTTAGGAAGAAAGTTAACAACAAACTCCCTTTTTAAAGCATTCTTAAGTCTAAAATGATGTTATACTTTTGCTCTTTTGATCTTAGGAGTCCAGAAGCAATGAGAGCTGCTACCAAAGAAGTGCAAAGTATTTTGGAAAGTGCCGGAGAGAAGATCAGCTTAGATGGCAAACATATTTCCTTGAACCGAAAACAGCTGGATAGTATGCCAGTACTAGGTATGATTATTTTAAGCAGGAGTACCAGAAATCATGCCACACTTTTCACAGTCTTCTGTTTGTTACCACATAAATGCTTGCTACGGCATTACTATGGAATTAGCCAAGAAACACTAGAACGAAACCCTATATATTCCTTAGCAATAGCCAATGCAATCAGTCTTCCCAATGTCCCAGGTGGTACTGAGAGTATCAAAATTCACATGAACGGCACTTTTTTGGCGGTAATGGCATGTCTCAATACTGCTACACAGCTACGTAACATAGTATTGGAGACCCATGGATAATTCTGAACAATATTTTGTTTAGTAATGACTTTAGATCAAATAAAAGGGTGTTGCCAAATTTTATATGCCAATTCTTATAATGTGAAGCAATATCTTCTAATACCATTACTTTTATTTCTTCTTAATATTTTTCAAATTATAGGCACATTTTTCAGAAGTGTCCAAGTTACAGAGAGTTTTGAAAATGTCACCCTTTAACTACTGTTGTTTTTTTTTTAAAAGAATAATCAGCTTATATTGAAACAAAACAAACCCCTCAAGTTACTTTTTCCAAGTACTGGTTTCTATGCGCAACATCTTAAAGTTTCAGAAAACCCTGATCACTGCACTGTTTCTTTTTCTTGTTATGTTGCCACTTTTGACTGGTTTGTTCCTTATCTCAGAGTGAAAATGTGTCTCACTTTCAAATATTCTGTTGCATCAACTATAAGTATTTTTCTAGGGGAAAGCACATTATGTTCTCGGTGTTATCTGCAGAAGGGAAGAGGATGGTAAAAAGAAACAAGAAAGATACTTTTTTAGGCATTTAGAAAGTTAACGTTAAAATATTTCTTCTAATAAATGCAGGGTTTGATAATGGGTCTGAAATAGTTCAAAATGCGTGACCTCCCCCAAGGACATGCACATTCTATTTCCATGGTAATTGTTCCTTTTCCTCTCCCGATAGACAGTGTCATCAAGGAGGCAATGAGGCTATCGAGTGCATCCATGACGTTCCGAGTTGCCAAGGAGGATTTCACTTTGCACTTAGAGAACGACTCTTACAACATTCGCAGGGACGATATCGTAGCTCTTTATCCTCAGCTGTTGCATTTTGATCCAGAAATCTATGCTGATCCCTTGGTAAGTATTTGTCAAAGTGCATTAGACTCTGAGCAGTAGCAGAAGCTAACGTGCCTTTAAGCAGAGCATTTATCAGGGGTTCCCCCACGGCTGGTTTTCTGTGGTGCTGCAGACAGTCTTTCTTACACCTGGAGATGTAATGATAAGCAAGAAAAACAATGAAGTCAGCACAAGCCCTGTCTGCAAACCATGTTTTAGTGTAACCAATAAGAGTGCTGCCAGCCCAAGACAGCCTTCTACCCAAGACAGCCTTCTACGTACTTTCCTCAGTGAAGAAAGATCACCATTATTGGGGAAGTGGG
>Ga0065711_1009737_pt1 | contig 16559 bp, 10 predicted proteins | sample Hoacrofraction12_FD_59098 | JGI IMG/M metagenome (GOLD analysis project Ga0065711, IMG submission 59098) | Hoatzin crop microbial communities from Cojedes, Venezuela - Epithelial fraction 12 v2 (version 2) | ecosystem: Host-associated > Birds > Digestive system > Esophagus > Crop | place... | reverse complement strand
GCCCTTTTTGAAGATTGGAGTGACACTGGCCTTTCTCCAGTCCTCGGGCACCTCTCCTGTCCTCCAGGACCTCTCAAAGATGATGGAGAGTGGCTCAGCAATGACATCTGCCAGCTCCCTCGGCACTCATGGGTGCATTCCATCGGGGCCCATAGATTTGTGGACGTCCAGATCGCTTAAGCGATCCCTCACACAGTCCTCCTCGACCAAGGGAAAGTCATCCTCTCTGTAGGCTTCCTCTCTTACCTCCAGGGCCTGGGATTCCTTAGGGCCTGCCTTGGCACTCCTCCGTCACCAGGACACCCGCCTCATTCAGCAGCGGCTCCACATTGTCCCTAGCCTTTTGCTGCTGAGGTAGTTGAAGAAGCCCTTCTTGTTGTCTTTGACATCCCTTACCAGCTTCAATTCCAGGTGGGCTTGAAGACTAATTACTCTATAGTAAATACAAAACAAGTACACCGTTTACCTCCCTGAGGTGATTTTTAACTGCAAAAGTTGCTGTAACAGCTCAGTCATACTAGAAGTATTGAATAGAAACATTAATAGTTTTGGAAGACAATGTGGGAAGAGAGGTCTACACATCTGTGTCATGGTTTAACCACACAGTCGCTTGCTCACTGCCCCACTGGTGGGATGGAGGAGAGAATCAGAAGGGTAAAAGTGAGACAACTCATGGGTTGAGATAAAGACAGATTAATAAGCAAAGCAAAAGCTGTGCTCGCAAGCAAAGCAAAACAAGGAATTGATTCACTACTTCCCCTCAGCAGGCAGGTTATCTCCAGGAATGCTTTGTGCTTTTGGATTCTTCTATAAAAATCAATACCCCACTGATTAGTAAAACTCTCCTTTCACATATTTCTGTTAATATCAGTGCCATGCTGCACAGAGACATGCATGTGCCCCCAGAAAATCTAATTCCACTGTTCAAATATATGACTGGCAGCATAAAACTGAAAAAGGGGAAAAAACACATCTTTATTAGTGTTAGATTGTCAGACTGAATTTAGTTTCTGGATAAGGCATGCCATTTATAAGATGAAGTAGATGAAGTAGTTTAAGCTCTGCTGAGATGGAAAATGCTGTAAAAATGACAAATATTATTTCCATTAAAGTTAATATTATTGGAAATAGTGTAAAGCTGCATGAACAAAACTTTCCAAAAGCCAGGTGACTCCATTTATTGTGAAGTTTGAGTGAATCTAATGTAATAATTAGTAGAAATGTGTTGGAAGCTCAAAATATCTTGACCAAAGCTAACCTTAAGCTTTGGTCAAGATATTTTGAGCTTCCAATATATTTCTACTAATGTATTGGTAGATGACCTGCATTAGAAGGTTTACAATATGAAACTCTAGAACTGAATATGATGTAAATGTGACAACTGCATTTTGAATTAATTAAGAATGAATTTGAGCAAAAGTCCTTACAAGTCATACCAACTTAGTTTAAAAGTTAAGGTTTCTCAAGAAGGGTTAAGTCAAATTCTGTCTCTTCACTTTAGGAAGTCTCCCTTTGTAAAAAATGGAGAAAGTCACCATCATCTAGACCACACTCACCACTATCAGTGTCTATACTAACTTCAGAAAAATTAGAGGCCAACAAATTCAAGCCTGGTTTCAGACACAGAAAAGGCCAGGAAATGATTCAGTAAAGTTCCATCATGCATAACATGTACTTGGGAAGACAACCACTGTCACTGTGAACATTCCCCATTCCTTGTTCTTCCCCCAGGTTTATACTGCTGAGCCTGATGTCATACGGTATGGAATATCCCTTTGGACAGTTGGGGTCAGCTGTCCTGGCTGTGTCTCCTCCCAACTTCTTGTGCACCCCCAGCCTACTGCTGGTGGGGTGATGTGAGAAGCAGAAGAGGCCTTGACTCTATAAGCCCTGCTCAGCAATAACAAAAACATCGCTATATTATCAACACTCCTTTCATCACAAATCCAAAACATAGCCCCGTACTAGCTACTATGAAGAAAATTAACTCTATCCCATCCAAAACCAGCACAGTAATGTAAACGGTTAAGGTGAAAGTTTGACAGCATGACTCGGGTAGACCTTTGTCTGCTGTTAATGAGCCAAGAACCTACTTCACACTTTAGGACTGATACCAGTTTAACAAAATTATTTTCGTTTTGTCTCACTAGATGTCCCTATTAACACCAACTTAAAATTTAGTGCAAAAGCAGATTCTAAATACATACCTGTATGATTCTTTCAGAATTTAAATGAAAGAATGCAATTGCTGATAAAGTTCAGATTAGTAGTAAAATATGGAAATATGACATGCTAATCCATCAATGCCCTCAGTCATGACCATTTTCTCCTTAGTTTAAAAAAGAATACTATTACATTCAACACAACTTTTTAAGAGAAAAGAAGAGGGATTTTAGGGGAAGAGATTTTAGCTCACATACAGCACTGAAGAAACAGATGAAAGGCCAAGTTATGTTGCTGTACATTTTACACCTTGGTGAAAAGCAACAAATTTTTTGTATTTTAAGATTATTGACTTTTACTTCAGCTTCTTCTGAATCAGTCATGAATTTTCTGTATCAATGCATAACAAAAAATCACCCTAACAAACAAAAAATGCATTATATTCTCTTGTTCACTTTGGTGGATAATATGTTCATTCTTACATTTATCTGACAAGACTGTAACTAAGCTGCATTTTCTTCTCACTGTCTAGTTCACAGTCTTTCTCTGCTAACAGACAGCCTATATTTCTCAAGCTTTCCTATTTCCGCAGGTGATGGCTTAAAAAAAATCCACATTTGACGTAAGGAATACAGAGTTGCTTATTCCTTCTAAAAGGAACGAGAACTCCAAATTCAGAGAATAGTTACTTGACTTTCCCAGCTAAATGGGTTTGTGTTCAGGGTATTAGTCTTGCCCCTTCAGGCAGAGATAATAATCAGTCATCCAGACAACTAACCTATTTTCCCAGGTTACTTCCTTTCCTGCTTTTTATCTGATCTTCTTAGAGTTATTTTATGTAACAAATATTGTTAGTTTTTTTTCAGGCCAAGCCTAAAGTTTTATCAGCTTTGGTCATATGCCTTGAAGTGCAGGAGGCCTACCAACAGTAGCCCAGTCACTTTATCATGAACAGATGATTACGATTATCACATCAATGCCTATGTAAGAATTTTTACTGCGGGGAAATAACAGTGTGGGAGAAAGTCTTAAAAACAGAAAAGATATGCAGCATCTATAATTTTTAAAATTTTTATTAGAACCTACAAAATAAGGATGCCAGAGTCATGCACAGACACATTCATGTCTCCCTTTAAATATTTATTTAAAATTTTTAAAATATTATTGCAGTTGTTGATGCTAAATCACCTGTCTCTTGTGTCAAGATAATAGATTTGAGGGTTTTAAATATAAGCCTGCGACATTTAGGAAGACAGATAAACAATATCAGATCTTCTGTAAGGTTTGTTTCTCAGAGCTTGTTGAACATCTAATAACCGCTTAATGTCAGCAACTGAGCAATCACTACTGGGCAACAGAACAACAAAAATTTATCTTTTAAAAATGCTAAACAGGTTTAAAAATTGCCAATTACTTCATCTGTCTTCTGATTAACCAATTATTAATCAAAATATTTGTAACTAACAATTTACAGTTAGCTTTGCTTTATAGAGTCATAGAATAGAATCATAGAAAGTTTTGGGTTGGAAGGGAGCCCCTAGAGGTCATCTAGTCCAACCCCCCCGCAGCGAGCAGGGACACCGCTAACTAGATCAGGTTGCTCAGAGCCCTGTCCAACCTGGGCTTGAATGTTTCCAGGGATGGGGCCTCCACTACCTCTCCGGGCAACCCGTTCCAGTGTTTCACCACCCTCATTGTAAAGAATTTCTTCCTTCTCTCCAGCCTAAACCTACCCTGTTTTAGTTTAAAACCATTACCCCTCGTCCTGTCACTGTTGTCTCTACTGAACAGATTGTCCCCATCTTTCCTATAGGCTCCCTTCAAGTTGTATTCTCAGCAATACAGCTATCAATCCAAAGTAGTTTAGGCAACCATGTGGCTTCTGGTTTATACCACTACACTATGGACCAAAATCTTTGTCAGTATGTCAGTTTAGTTTGCAGATAACACCAAGCTGTGTGGTGTGGTCAACACACTGGAGAGAAGGGATGCCATCCAGAGAGACTTTGACAGGCTTGAGAGGTAGGCCTGTGTGAACCTCGTGAAGTTCAACAAGGCCAAGTGCAAGGTCCTGCACATGGGTCAGGGCAATCTCAAGCACAAATACAGGCTGGGCAGAGAATGGCTTGCGAGCAGTGCTGAGGAGAAGGACTTGGGAGAGTTGGTTGACGAGCAGCTCAACATGAAAAGCTAGTAATGTGTGCTTGCAGCTCAGAAGACCAACCGTATACTGGGCTGCATCAAAAGAAGCATGGTCAGCAGGTCGAGGGAGGTGATTCTGCCCCTCCACTCTCGTGAGACCCCGCCTGGAGTACTGTATCTGGCTCTAGAACCTTCAGCACAAGGAAGACACGGACCTGTTGGAGTGGGTCCAGAGGAGGGCCACAAAAATTGTCAGAGGCATAGAACACCTTTTCTATGAGGAAAGGCTGAGAGAATTGGGGCTGTTCAGCCTGGAGAAGAGAATGCTGTTGGAAGATCCAGTACCTGAAGAGGGCCTACAAGAAAGCTAGAGAGGGACTTTTGACAAGGGCATGTAGTGATAAGACAAGGGGGAATGACTTTAAACTGACAGAGGGTAGATTTAGATTAGATATACGAAAGAAATTCTTTATTAAGAGGATGGTGAGTTACTGGAACAAGTTGCCCAGAGAAGTTGTGGACGCCCTCTCCGTGGGAGTGTTCAAGGCCAGGTTGGCTGGCGCTTTGAGCAACCTGGTCTAGTGGAAGGTGTCCCTGCTCATGGCAGCAGGGTTGGATCTAGATGATCTTTAAAGTCCCTTCCAGCCCAGCCCATTCTATGATTATATGATGATTCTATGTCAAATACGATCCAATAAACAGATACAAAAGGTAAGGAACTATTTCTTCAAAACACAAAACTTTTAGCAACCAGTAGAACTCCCTCAGGATCTTGCTGTTCTACCCAAAGATTTTTCTTAAATTATGTTGGCCCCAGCAGGGTCCCAGTTTTTCAGATAGCTAACTCAATGAATATGAGCAATTGAACAATTTCTTAGAGGGAGATGGGGGAAAAATAATCAGGAATTAGAATGCTCTTATTGTTTCTTAATCAGAAAACAAACTGTTAAAGGTGTTTCATTACAACCACCCACTTAATTACTTCAATCAAAAAAGAAAAAGCTTGAAAATAATGGTTCATAACAAAGCATTAAAACACTCAAACAACTTCGCTTTTACCAAATTATTATCTATCCTGTTACATGATGCATTAGTTGACACTTCACATCTTGCCAAACATAATCTGTGAGAATTCTCTGAAGGCTTGAAACCTGAAAGGATTCTGTGATAGCAAACGCAATCAGCAGTGAATCGCAGTTGAGTTGGCACATTCCAGCACCCTGGAAGTGTGACAAGTCCAGAAGTTCTCCATGTTGCCTTGGAAAGCTGCCAGTGTCATGATTGTTAGTTATTGTCAAGAGATTCATAATGAAGCTCCAATTTTCCCACAAGTTTGGAGAGCCAATAGAGAGCTGGAAATCACTCCACATGATCCTTCGGAACCTCAGTACCATTGTTTTGACTGACCTAATTAAGTCACCATACAGTGACACTGTACAGCTGATGCAGAAATATACTATCACAGTACATGAACATTTTTGTAGAAGTTTGCTTTAATAAAAAAAATAAGTGAAATTTGATAGTATTTTCATAGGGAAAGAAAAACTGCCATTACAGGAATGCACCTTCCTTTGAAAAGCCCAACATAAAAAGAAATCAAGTCTAAGACATCATTCTTAATATATAAACTTATTAACTTTATATGCTATTCTTAGTATATAAACTAGGGGAAAAGCTGGCCAGGGGCTGCTGCTAGGGGACAGGCTGGGCATTGGTGTGTTGGTAGTGAGCAATTGTTTTTCGTTTACATCACTGCTTTTTCTTGGGCTTTCTTTCTCTTTTTAGTTATTCTCCTTTTTGTTGCAGTTTATTGTTGTTATATTTTATTGAATTATTAAGCTATTTTATCTCAACCCACAAGTTTTCACACTTTTACCCTTCCAATTGTCTCCCCCATCCCACGGGAAGGGGTAGGGACCAAGCTGCTGTGTGGCGTTTGGTTGTTGGCTGGAGTTAAACTATGACAAATTTCAGTTCAGTGCAGCATTCTTTACCTATGTTAGTAGAATACTGACATTCTGCTTAACCGTAGCACAAAGTAGATGAAGTCTCACCACATATTATAATTGGTTTTTAGATTAACTAACTGCAGAACCAGTATAGTTTGGGCTTTTTGTTGCAGTTTTTTTAATGATTGCTCACAGATTTTTTTTCTCCTTTGTCTTTCTGTAAAAAAGACTTATGGACAAGATTCATTTTCTTGTGATTTAATTTTCCTAGAAAGCCTCTTTACACTTGTTTCCCTGTGCAAACCACAGTAGAAGTAAAATATTGCATCATTTAAGGGATTTAAAATATTCAAGGTATGTTCAAGAAGAATCTTGCCTATGACTGCGTTTGACAGATTATGTCCAGCTTTAGCAACTTTATAAAAGCTCTGTCAATTTAGAAAGGTATTTCTATAAAACTACTTTATATAATCTCCTTTAAGGTGGTTGCTGTTTGAACTTTTGCAATACTAAAGGCAGACACAGAAAACAAAACTAAATAAATCCCCCCATACCTACAAATCCTTGCAATTTTACAGTTCTGTTCACCAAGCAGATTCAATGCCCTTTCTAAAGCACATAAAGGTAAAACCTGTGATCACTGGAATAGAGTCACCATTATGACTAACCCGTATTTCCCTTCTCTCTCCATGCCCAAATCAATGAACAATTGAGTACTAGGACTACTTTGACAATGTTCAGTTAGTACTACTTATTATTGCAAATCACTCATTTACAGCAGTAGAAGTAGGATCTCTGAATCATCTGGATACTGCAAATAAAGAAAAACTTAAGCTGTTCTAATTAGGAAATATGGAAAATTGCCCAAATATATGCTTTACATAAGTATTTAACATTTATTTACATTTTTTAAAAAATTAGAAGTATAATAAAGAGTTTTACATTAGTATCTTTTTGTGTCCATCTCAACTTCTGTTGACCTCTTACATTTTTACATAGCTAGCACAAACCCTGCAAGTAGAAATACCGGGTCTATTTCATAGTATAATGGGATCTTTTCTAGAAACATTCTTTCAAGACAGCAGAGTGAGTAAGTCAGAGCATAACCACCCAATCTTTCTTTTGCTTTTAGTCAGGGAAATCTGAATATTGTTGCTATGACAAGTTTCATCATCTTGCATATGAGGCAGGAAACAGTTCATACATCTTGGCCTGACCAGTACCTAGGATAGCTTTGTCTTCTTATTGTAACATAAATGGGTAATATACCCTGAAATTAGTACTCACCAGCCAATCATGTTTAACTACTCATGTGACTGGCTCCTGTTCCACAGAGGATAGAACCCAGACAAGAAATCCTTGCTTGCCCTTCTGGAGTCAAATGGAGTCCTGCCATTGACTTCATATCCGTATGAGCATGGAGGTGGTTACTGGGGGGAGGGCCCAGGAGTGGTGACCTGTAAACATCAAGATAGTAAGAAGTCTCATACATCTGCTTTGTGTTTTGGAAAAAAATTGTCATAATCCTCAAAGGCAAATAATTTTGAGTTTTACTGATATTCACAAAAAACTAATCATTTAGCAAGGCTAAACTCTGGGGTCTCAAGTTGAACCGAGCATCCAAACTGGTAAAGTTTGGATTTCCTGGTCTGTGCCATGATACCCTAGTACTAAATGTTATTGTTACTAGTGTCAGAATTGACCTTGTCAAATACTCACTGCTAACTTAAGTAGTTAAAGTAGTTGAAAACAACATTCCTTTTTATCTCTGTTCTGGAAATAAAATACCTCCTTACTGAAAATAAACAACTGAGATTTTTCATGCTTTATAATAACTCTGTAAAGTATGGAGTTTTTTAAGCTCAACTCATGTTGCCTTACGTGGTTGTCTTGACCACATTTTGGGAAAGAACATGCATAGATTTAGAGCTCTGTCAATCAAACTGCTTTTCAGAGACCAACCAAAGATAGCTAATCTTGTGCATATCTCTTTATCAAGAAAGCAGGAGACTTAACAGTATGAATACAGACCAGAATGTGATCAGAAAACCCTTTCAAAGAAATTCCACTGTATGTTCACAGCTAGTATGTGGACGTATTTTTTGAATGACAGTGCTAATCTTTGAAAAGTTGCATTGCAAACATGTTTTATTCTTAGCCAAACTGGTTAATAAACATTACATCTTTTTGTGTCTTTCCAAACTGGGAAAAGGTAAGGTGGAACTCACAATGGCCTGCTTTTAAGCAGCATTTTCAAGGTTAGCCTAAGAAACTGAATAAAAAACATGTAACAATTACATATTTTCACAATAATTTTTTCAATTGAGTTTATGTGTCCTATATACCAATACATGTGGTAGATCCAGGAAAGGAAAGTTGTAGCTCTTACCTGTGAATTTAGCTCTGATAAGTTAAGCTGGGTGAACGGTTTAGATAAATCCGAATAAGCAGAGTATATAAACACCTTGTAATTTTAATTCAGTTAACAGAATTCAGCCTGAAACCAGCTGCAGGATCAAGGACCTCTTAATTAGGTGAGATTTAAAAGGGCTTAACATCTTTCCCTGTATCTTTGTATTTTAAATTAACTTGTATTATTCTTTAGCAAAATTAAAAAAAAAAAAAACAAATTCCTGAATATATCTGCATATTTATTATATATATTACATAAACATATCTCTAAATTTATCAGAGACTAAATACTAATAGTGTTTAGAGAAAGAGTTCCTCATGCCATGTGACAGTTTATTCCATCCTAGTTTTCCAGTAGAAGTTGTTCTGTCCTTTCCTGTGAAACTTCTGGTACTAAGCATAGAATAATAGGTTTGGCAGATATTAACAAATGCATTAATATCTCAGAGTCACTGCAATGATGTTATTCACTAAATTCTCTTCTGTAAATGCATCTGGATCTTATAAACAATTGAGGGAGAAAGAAGGATCTGCTTTTAAGCTTACATGTGTTCACAATGCCTTTCTACTGGTTTTACCAGTACATAGTTTTGAAAACTTCAACAAAAATGATTCTTGATTGAATTGAAAAGTGGCAACTTATTGACACATGTGAACATAATGTGAAGTCCAAAAGTAATTTCATTGTATGTGATTGCTAGTAAAACAGAAATATAGTGAACAGGCATCACTTTGCAATTGGCTGATTTTTCAGTCTTTCTTTACTTTTCAAATATTAAAAAGAAAATAGTGCATGAAAGTTCTTTTACTGTATGCATTAGCTCACAAAAGTAAAATCAGCTTGTATTACTCTGGTAATTACTAATGTGAGGCAGGAAAATTTTATAAAATAAACAATGTACGTGCATTTCTATACACTTGAGATTAAGCTAACGTGCCACAAGATGGCAGATGAAGGCAGCTAAAGTGGCAGCTTGCAGAAGAATGTAAGTTTGTGGGTCAGAACAAACAACTGATTTCGAAGTTTCCTTTATGTTATAGAAAATAAGTTTTAGAAGCTGTCTTACAAAAAAACAGATATTCACTCTCAGCTATTAATGTTATTAAATAATACTTAGCTGCTAGAACTACAACCCCTCAAATTCAACATTTAGACTTCAGACACAGTTTTTTTAACTAAAAATATTCTTTAAAATCAGTAGGAATTTTCCTCATTCATCCTCCTAACTGTGACTCCAGAAAAGATAGTGAACTGTCTGCCATCACCAAACCTTGTAATGTACTGAGTACAGACTATGGAAGGCTGGGGTTCCGTTTCTTTATTTGATGAGAATTGGAACTCTACCTCATCTTCCACAGAAGTACGCTCAAGCACCGGGTTATGATTATGTGAGATCAATGCAGTTTCTCTGATTTCCACTGGTGAACTTGTTTCAGTCTGCATTGTTAAATATGTCTTAAGCCAGAATCTGAGCATGATACCTTGTAGTTTCAACTTGTGTCTGAGAAGTGGGAACAAAGGGGCAAGGTGTTCTAGTTACTGATTTAATAAGCACCTGATGTAAATTTGCTTTAGCTGGGCTACTGTTTGGAGCTCTGAAATCCTACATCGCAGGTTAGTGTTTTAAAAACATTTTGTGCAGGAGCACAGAAAAAAGTCCATGGAGTAACAGACAGTTTGTAAACTTCCCTGGGCTGCTCATCTGTTCTGGCATGGAAGCAGTTCTGGGCAGGCTTCAAATTAGACCTTGGTGTGCTAAGATATTTTACACAAAATCATAGTGGTCTCAATATTTTAGGAACATTTAGCAAGATATACTAGTGGTATTGGCAGTTTTCAGAACTCCTTTTGTGGTTACAATCCTATGTGACTTACCAAAAATCACATACAGATTCTGCAGCATTTGGGTGCAGGCTTGAACTGGACCTGAATTCACTGTTTCTCCTTGATCTTTTCTGCCTGACATTTGATGACATGACTACTTGAGTATCTCAGCAAAACTATGTGATGAATTTTTCAAGTTATGCAAAAAAGTAACCTTCTGTTACATCTAGATCATTCAATGTGCACATCCAAGACAGCCCAAAGTACCTAGCTTACTGAATAGGCCGCACCCAGACCCTGTTCTCCTCCGTTTTGAAATTCATGCCTGTAATTTCTGATGGAAAAATAAATAGGGCTGAATAATGAATGAGAAAGGTGAACACTGATGAGTCATACATGTGAAAATCATATCACTCAGCTGACAAGTCAGATTCATTCATCCCCTGACCCTGTGATGGGCACATACAGGACAGTTCTTCCCATTGACACTGTGCCCTAAGTATCACGTTGATGGTTTTTTTCCCTGATTCACTGATTGTATATGGTGAATTTCTGTCTTACATTTGATAACTCTTCACATATATTGGAAAAGAAGCTTCTGAAACTTAAATAATTAGAAAATCCCAATAAACCCGTAGGAATTAACAGCAATACGAATAAAATTTATGCAACACCTTTTGCTTCACGGGTAAGGAGGTCTCCTGTGCTTCTCTATGGATAGCCATATATTAACATGATTGGTGATTCTATGTAGACAGATACAAACGTTATTATAACAAAGTTAAAGCAGCCTTTTAGGGTGGTGAGTCATCTCAAAATCTAGAAAAACAGCCCAGCTGTCTCAGCTGTAAAGCATATGTGGGATAACTGATAAGGTGGGCAGCTCAGAAATAGATATCTGGAAAAGAGTTTACCTGCATTCAGGTTATTTTAGAGAGAGGCAGGCAGCTGAGTCCAGTGTAGTCATGACGGGATACATGCAGTCCAGCCTTTTTCAGTCAGATAGATGCTACTGAAAAATAAATGCATGCAGACCAGGTAATATCAAATATAGCCATAAACATGAACTGAATGCATAACATTAATAACATTCACAAAAACGTAGGCAGGTAGCTGAGGCTAAGCATAACAGGGTAACTGCCATGCAGCAGTTCTTTCAGCTGTGTAAAAATTACTGAGAAATAAATATATGCAGCAGGAAGCACTCAAATACAGCAATAAGCAAGACCTGACTGTATAATCAAACATCAATAACATGTGCAGGCTTAGCATGATGAAATATTAGAACTCTTATGTAATATATGGTATTTTTCCTGTTGGCCTTCGACTACGATGCAATTCAGTGTGCAGAAAATAAGCATACAGAAAAAGAATCACAGCACAGTATGCACACTGTTAGCTGATTTAGCAAAATATTGGGATGGGCTGATTATTACTTGATATAACAGCTGTATATAGGAACCTGACTGATCAAACCTGCTCCAAGTTGAGTATTATTTTGGGGTAACATATTACGGCTCCTGGAAAAGCAGGATCTGAAACAGGTTCTTGTGCAACTCTGCAGCTAACAGGTGAGAAGGGCAGGTTTGGGGGTCCCTCGAATAACAGCAATGATAGGATATTGCTTGCTAGCAACACAAGATGGCTACTGGGAACTGCATACCAAATGAGCAACTACACATCACCTAAATTCCTTTTTTGCCCTGGTATAAGCCACTTCTGGTTTCAGAACCTAATATGAAAGCTCAAGCACGATGATGTAGGTCCTGGGTTTGGCCAGGACAGGATTAATTTTCACCTGAGGCCAGGAGGGGACACAGCCGGGCAGGCTGACCCAACCTGGCCAAACAGATCAGGGTGCTGGATACCATGTGCTGCCATGCTGGGTTCCAGTGGGGGAGCTGGGCGGCGGGAGGGCAGTCGCGGGTTGGGAGCGTGTGGGGCACCGGCGGTGAGAGTTGCTCTGTGCATTTCGCTGTTTGTTTTGTATATTCTCCTTATCTGTATTGTTGTTACTGTTTGCTTCGTTTGCTATTCTGTTAAACTGCCCTTACCCCGACCCACGAGGTTTTTTGCCTTTTTCTTCCCATTCTCCTCCCCACCCCAGCCAGGGCAGGGGTGGCAGAGCGACCATGTGGCCCTTGGTTGCCGGCCATGGCCAAACTGCANCAACATAGTAGCACAATACACTATTTTTGAACTATGACAAGCTTCCATTCATTAGCCTAGAGCATGAGCAGGTTAAAACTGAAATTTCTGCCCACCCTGCCTCAGATCTATCCCTATAGAAAGATCCTCAGAATTCTGTCCTGTTGACAAGGAAGGAAACCTGGTAACCACTTGGGTTTCAGAGCCAGAATCACTTTTTCTCCTTATTTCCAAAAGATGTTACCATTTTATGTTTTTGATTAAATATTGATTTATTTTTTAAAAAAGCAAGAATCATAGTTTTCATAGCATTCCAATGGCAAAAATGCAACTATACTAAGAGAAAGACAAGCGAGACTGTATAAAAAGTTGATAACCAAAGGAAAGCATTTTCAGCTGAACACAATGGAGGCAGCAGGAAAAAAAATGAATCAAAACTATTTCTCTGCCCTCTAGATTTGTTTTCTTGTGTTATTTACATTAGTAAGTTTGTACTGCATGAAGATTCTTTTGCTGCACATCTAGATTCATCTACATGTGGAAGCAATGGAATTTTTCTTTTACTCGCCAGCATTTAGAATGGAGGGGAAGCATCTGATTTTGCAGTTCTTCCAACCCATTTTTAAATGTAATGGACTGTTTCCTATTTGAAAGAAAAAATCCTGTAAAGTGACATTTCCTTTAATTTTCTATAATATTCTCAAAGTCTTAAAGCAAATAAACATGAATGAAGGCAAAAGAAAAAGCCTCTTGTCAGAAGACGTACAGAAAATGTTCATTGATACAACCATGAATAGCCAAAGTATTTTAGTCACTTCATCAGATAAGCAGATTACTTTGCAGGATACTTCATAAACTGAGAGTTTAGTGCTTAAAATCCTAGGGCATTTTCAGTAAGAACTGAAGTTTTACCTAATTTCCAAAGCCAAAGCAGTATCTTTCTAAAAAAAAAAAAAATTTCTCCTAGCATATTCAATATACAAAAATACTGCTCTTCACAAAAATATTATTCAGGAATTCTTAAGAATTTGTCTTAAGAATAGAATACAAAGCCTTCACCTATTAAGCATTTTCTTTGTTACAATTGCACAACACATGAATGCTTCGAATACTGACCAATATAACAATTGTTAGAATGGGTAGAATGTTACCAGTTTGTATATGAATGATAAATAAAGTAAAGTAGCATCAGTTTGGAAAGCAATAGTTGCAAAAGGCAGAAAAGTGAAGGAGGGGAAGGAGGAATAAAACCTTTTAATTTTTTCTTGAACGTTGACAAGAAACCACAGCCTGAGGCTTTTCACCCCAAATTCAGACAGAATCTTAACTTGGGGGATGGGGGAAAGAAAGAAGGCATTAGGAGAAGAAAACAGGGAAATGAGGAGGTAATAAAAACCCAGTAATGTTGAAGAACAAAAACATGACTGAAAACTCAGTTAAAATGTTAAATTCTGGCAAGAAGTCTTATTTGTCATAACTGGAATTTTCTATCTAGTCATGTGTTGCCGGTAAGTTTTCAATCAGCTTTAGAAGCTGGTATCAAAAAATTTAAGACTACAGAAAATACCTTTTCTTAGTCGCTTTTGTCTCTAGAGACGTTTTTAATAAAAATGAATATGCTTACAACAGTTTTCTGACTATGTGAAATATAGCAGAAAACCTGTTTTTTCTCACCCATGTAATACCAAAAGGTTCATGAAAAAACTGTAATTACTATCATAAAATTTTAAGAGAGGAATATTTACTGCTGTAACACTTAAATGATGACAACAGATGTAGTTCTCATGGTGAATGCAGTTTTAGGAACAGTCAGATTGCTATTGTTGGATAGGTTTTCTCAGTGACACCAGCTATAACATATTCTTTCATCCCATGTGTATCCATGTCTGGGACCATGTGCCACTCTTTGAACCAAATTTCCAAAAGGTTAGAATTTTATTCCTTATTAACAAAGAAGGAATTGAGGACATCAGGAGCAACAAGAAGAGCTGCTGCCGCTACTCCAGTGTTCAGAGGCTGAACAAGGAAAATGTGGGTCTGTTGCTAAATGTAGCAGGTGATTTAGGGACAGCAGACACAACTGGGACTTCATCACCTGGACAGGTGGACAACCTGAACAGTAAAAATGTGGTTGGACAATCAGGCTCGGAGTATAGCGGTTAGTGGCTTGTACTCTACCTGGACATCAGCAAGAAGTGGTGTACCACAAAGGTCTGTCCTGGGAGGAAGCAATGGAGTGCACTGTTATCACAGTTGCAGATGACACCCACTTGGAGGAAGAAGCACATGCTTAAAGGCAGGAAGATCACGCAGAGGGACCGAGACAGGCTGGAGGAACAGGCCAACAGGACATACAGTTCTGCAAGGATGAAATACACCCATGGAAGGAACAGGGGGAAAAGAGGGTAACAGACTGCAGTTGCTTGGGCAGCTGAAGTGTGTTTACAGGACAGCGAGAAGAGACTGAAAGGGGACGTTGTTGAGGGCAGGACTGGGTGCTTGTGGAAGGAGGCATTCCATGTCAGAGGAGGTGTGGCTCACAAGTGACTCACACCATGTCAGGGACACTGGGAAGGACTGTGGCCTGCAGGTGGCCCTTGCCAAGGCTGGGACACCTCTGAGGTGCCACAGCCCATGGAGGACCCATGCCAGAGCAGAGGAAAGTGAAGCAGCAGCAAGAAGTGGCAGAGAAAAACAAGAAGCAGGGAGTGGCAAACAAAGTATTAGATCCATGACCCCAGCCCTGCACTGCCTGTCGCCTCACTAAAGGGATTGGGAAAAAATTAGTATAATGCATGGCACAAATAAAGGAAAACTGAGACTAGGAAGGTGGGAGTAGAGGAGTTGGACTGAGCATGAACCTTGGGAAGGAGGAGGAAAGCTGCTTTCTAATTGTTTTCTTTTGTGAGTTAGTAGGACTTCAGTGCTGAAACGTTTTGCTAAAGCTCTGCTCGGTTGCTTCTGGGTTGCTGCGGAAAAAGCCAATTGGCTGGGCTGTTAAGGTACTTTCCAAAAGACCAAAAAAGAAAAAAAAAAGTTAATTTGTCAGAATAAAGAGATGCAGATGAATCTCACTGCCTTCCTCCCCAAAAGCAAAATCTTTCTAGATATTAGGTAAAACATAGAAAAGAGTTTTAAGTAGCTCACTAAGATTTTACTAGGATCTTATTAAGTGTGTAAGCATCCAGACCACTTACTGATGCTCATAGCCAGAGTGAGTTATTTGAATTAAATCTTCTTTTAACATGTGCTCAGTGGGGTCACTGAAAGGATTGTCATACCTATATGTTCTGAGTTTGGCTGGGATAGAGTTAATTTTCCTCTCAGTAGCTGCTGTGCTTTGGATTTAGTAAAGAAGAGCGTTGATAACACTGATGTTTTCAGTTGTTGCTGTAATATCAAAGACTTTTTCCATTTTCCCATGTTCAGTTAACGAGCAGGCGTGCAGGAGCTGGGAGGGAGCACAGCCAGACAGCCAGCCCAAACTGGCGAATGGAAATATTCCATACCATAGATGTCATGCTCAGTTTATGAATGGGAGTTGGCCAGGGGGCAGGAAGCTTTTTGCTGTTCTTGTTTCTGTGAGTTTGAATTCTTTCTTGCCTGGGATTTCATTTTGGAGAATTTAGCAAAAGTGGTGATTTCTGGGTTCTGTGATTGCTACTTGGGGACTGGCTGCGAATTGGTCATCAGATGATGAGAAAAATTGTATTGTATGTAGGGGATTTTGCATATTCATTATTATCATTATTATTAGTAGTATTTCCTTTGGGTGTCAGGAGGATGGGGCCAAACTCTTTTCAGTGGAGCCCAGCAACAGGACAAGGGGCAACGGGCACAAACTGAAGCACAGGAAGTTCCGTCTGAACATGAGGAAGAACTTCTTCCCTCTGAGGGTGACGGAGCCCTGGCCCAGGCTG
>Ga0065711_1007861_pt1 | contig 16559 bp, 12 predicted proteins | sample Hoacrofraction12_FD_59098 | JGI IMG/M metagenome (GOLD analysis project Ga0065711, IMG submission 59098) | Hoatzin crop microbial communities from Cojedes, Venezuela - Epithelial fraction 12 v2 (version 2) | ecosystem: Host-associated > Birds > Digestive system > Esophagus > Crop | place... | reverse complement strand
GGTCCTGTGCAGCCTGCTCTGGGTGACCCTGCTTCGGCAGGGGGTTGGGCTGGGTGACCCACAGAGGTCCCTGCCAACCCCTGCCATGCTGGGATTCTGTTCTGTAAGGCAGAAGACTCAGAACAGGCAGTTTCACATTTCCATTCTTACTGAAGATGTGCACGGCACTTTGGCAGCCACGGCAGAGTTCAGCTGAGAGCCAAAGTGCCACATTACTGATACTCCACCGCTTGCGACTGCGTTTGAGCCAATTTTAGCACGCTGAAACCTTGTGCTTTTTCAGGCATCACTGTTGGGAGGTATAAAAATCCAATTTGTAAATGCTTTTTTACTGTTCCTTTTAGTGTCCCTGCAGTTTGATTTTGTCACTTCAGTTGAACTCCTCTACTTTCTTTCATCTGGTCTGAATTTATCTCCCTAAGGAACACGGGGGCTCACTCAGAATATACTCTAAATGTTTAAAATATGTTCAAATGTCAGATGGACACAGCTTTTCATTCCTATGCAAGGTAAAAAATTTTCCTTCTCCCGAAAAAAGCAGCTCTACTTGATCAGAATACTCAGCTTCTAACTCCCCAACTACTTCAGCTAACGCAGCTTGGAGCATCTCTGGTCACCAGAGACTCGAGTGTCAGGTTGTATTTCACAATTAAACCACCTGTTTCTATTACAACTCAACGTAGCCCTAACGAACGCCTTGGAAAGCCTCTTGGTTTCTGCAGACAGTCGTTCCAAGCAGCCTGAGCACACACGGAGAGGTAGCAGTAGCTCAGAAGATTCTCCAGCGTCAGCCTGACATGAGGGAGAAGATCCTGTTGTTATATGAATAACATGAGCAAACTTTGGACGCATTAATAATAAACCTGAGGAATTTACCATCCCTATGGTACCGCAGCCTTTTTCGGTTCAAACAACCATGCCATAACTATTTTTGAATGGCAGGATCTGCATCCCCTCAGCAGCCAAAGGCACCTCACCCTGCGGGACTCCAGTTTCGTACACGTTTTTCAATATTTGAGGTTTATAAGTTATGGACAACACCACAAAGTTCCTTTTATTTTAAGCAGAAGACTCACAAATTTGTCTAACAGCCTGTCACGTTTTCAAAATTTATCTGAACTTTAACAAATTTGATATGAGAAAGGTTTCTTTAAAGTCAGAACATTCTTCCTTACTGCAAGTCGATCTCCTACTAACAGCTTCCACGTTGGGCTGCGTTGCAAGTCAAATTTATAAAACTTAAAAACACACAGCTTAAGTTGTTCAGGCTTGACGGGAAATTAGTTCCTTGGCCACAAATGAAGGGAAAGAAGTAATATTTCATCAAAATACAAAAAAATAAAAATTGATCCCAAATCTGAAACGTATCTGACCAAAACCAAGCCTAACAGACAGTGATAAAAATAACCTGAAAGTGCTGTAAAATTAATGGAAAGGTTAGTAAAAAAACAAACTAAAACCAGCTAACTTGAGCTCGTGAAGAAGACGACTAGGAAGAGCAGGAGATGGACAGAGATTAGTAAATCTGTCCCATTTCCAGCAGTTCCCACTTCAGCATCTTTGTTTTTACAGCACTCGGCCCCAAACCATGCTGGTTACCTGGGTGCTGACAAATCACCAACAACTTCCAGGGCACTTTTAAAGACATGTAATAGCAAGGATAAGAACTTGAAGTATATCTTGGTGATAATATTCCAGTATTCAAGAATAAAGACCTTCAAAGTCGTAAAAAAAAAAAAAATCCGTCACGCTTGGACCTAGTCACAGTGGATTTGTACCTAACACAGCTACAGAGAGATTACGGAGAACAGGCTCATTTCCTTAAATTATCTGACAAGGCTGACAGTTCTCTTGATTCCAAGAGCAATTAACTCTCTGCTAATTCAACAGCAGCACTAGACAACTAGCACTAATAGGTCTGCACCTTGCTTATTTGTTATTTCTTTCTTCAGCATTTGTAATGGCCTCTGACTACGTAACTCACAAGTATGTTGTTATTTGAGAACATTAATTGGTGCTAAAATCGCTTTTGGTCTTGTGCTTATTACACATCTCAGAGAGGAACTTCGGAAGCAATAGACGTATTCAGGAGAAGGCTATGCCTGTGCTGAAAACACTGATGCTGTCTAGAGTTATGTCCAAAACACTACGGTGAGTTACGCAAACAAGAAAAGATCTGTAAGTTCCAGTAAGTCACAACTCCTGTTCTTCGGTAGAAATTTTTAAATCTTAAAACAAAAAACCCCCAAAAATCAAGTAACGCTGTCTAAACACGTCATGCTGGTTGAGTTGCACCAAAACCTCCTTAGGGCATCACGCTCTTCATGTGTTCTTTAGTTGTTAAGTCTCCTGTTCTTACCACAGCACATTGGTCTTACTCATTTTACTCTCCAAAAGGCTTGCTTTCATTAATATGCTTTTAACCTTTTACTACCACGAAAGACTAACCTCATCTGCTTTTTTTGGCATTTGTCGTTCCCAGCACTTCACCAAGAAAGTCTCCAGTGAAAGCAGAAAGTGGCCCTGGCTTCGCAAGACTGCCGAGAAGTGGCCGGCCAAAGTCTAGACCAGAATTCTTGATAGGCATTTTGTAGTCTGGCAGTCCTTCAATGAAATTAAAATAATCAGTATTGCACCCTACTGATTTACCACCAAGTGCACCAAAATTAGAAGAAAAGACAAAAATATAAAACCTGTCTCGTTCTACAGCCAAGATTTCCCTCAAAGGTTATTTTTCCAATATGAAGCCAAGAGGTTCCTGAAAAAAATAAGTACCATAAACATGGCAGGCTCCAAGGAAACTTGGATCTTACGCAATTTGGAGCCTGAAGATTAAAACCAGAACTTCCTATTGTACCTGCAAACATGAGCGGTAAAATAACGTATTCTACAGGAACAACTTCTGAACAAACATGCAGCCAGATCCCTCAACAGCCGCAGTTTCTAGAGGAGTCACAGACCGTACACCAAGACCTGGAAATGTGGATGATCGGGCTGATGGCTGAGCTAGCACTTCTGGTGGAATTTCTAACCTGCAAAAAACCCACCAAATATCCCACAACCGCCTCAAGTTACAAACCCAGCTAACAAACCGTAGCCACGCATCGCGAAGCAAGGACCCTGACACAGCCTACTCCAAGTTCTCAGCAGTACTGTTCCCTGCTCTTCTCTGGGGAAATTCCCTGGAGCTAGGCACCTGTCTGGCCATAAAAGTCATCTTCAGCCCTGTATTTTTAGCTGTACCCATTTCAGCTCGCCTCAGATAACATCATTCAGGACAGGAGACGTGCTGAACCTACACAGACCTCTCTCGGCAGACTTTGTGTCCACACAAGGCAACGAACTCTGCGATGGAAACGATTTGATCTGATCGCACATCCCCTCCAGCACTCGCCTACCTGGCTGCGCAGGAAGAACTTCCCGAACCATTACAGGCTGATGCTCTAAGACAAGCCCCAATTATCGCTGGTTTACATTCAAATGCTGATCTCTACAGCAAAGTAAGGTGGATGGTTCAGGGTGCCAGCCTCGCATGTCCCAGAGTTATCGCCCTTGCGTGTAATTCAAGCTTTTATATTCTTTCAGAGGAAGAGCAGACACCAGAATGAGCAACTCCTTCACTAACAGAAAATTTTACCTTTCTATGATGCTACCAGAACTAAGGATTTTTCTCTACTTTATTACAATCCTGTTCATATTTGCCTTATTTCACTCTAAGAAATGTATTCCAGACAGTCTCACTGATGTTAAATAGAGTAACGCACATACTTTGCTAACCACTGTTAGAAGACCATGGTAGAGAACATTGGGGTATCTATGCTCTGACAGAGATTAAAGTCAGACTTCCGAAAAAAAGAACATAACAAATTCAGAATACGGAATGACTGCGCAGACTGCTGGACTGATCTGCAGAAACAGCATATTGATATTGCTGAAAAAAAAAACCAAGTATTTTGGCTCTTTTCCTAGATTTGCAGTTTTGGCTGAAAGTTATCATGGCAATATACACAATTACTATGTCTGGCAAAGAAGTGCCAGAAACCAGTGTCCCCAGGAACTGCAACTGGAGCCGTTCCAAGCAAACCCATTCACGTAACAATGGTGAGGACCGAGCGGCCATTGACACAGTGGCACGGTGGGCTCAGCCACCTACTTAACTCGCTGTTCAAGCAAGATGTTGGAGAGTTCCGTGGACAGTTGTGCATCATCATTTTCAGTAATTCAAAACAGGTCAGCATGCTGTTCCAATGATGTAAGCAAACAATATATAACATTTATATACATATATGCATGCATGTATATACATATATATATATGTATCTCTTGCTCCTGGTCATTGTGGCTTCCAGCCCACACGGTCAGTCTGCGAGGTCAGTATTTGGATGAGTAACTGTCATGCCACGACCAACAATAAATAACGAAAGCAGAAGAAACTGGAAGAATCGACTGAAGAAATTTCAAAATAAAGTTGAAAACCTCCTGCCTACATGGAATAGAGAGAAAAATAGTTTAGCTAGCCGTGCGTATTTTTTTGCCCAGCAGTAGAAAGAAATACAGCATAACCAACACCTAGGGTTAGCAAAAACTGTTGAACTGTATTCAAGATAGGTAAAATCATTTCAACCATGGAGAAAAAGTGGCAGTCTCTCTGACATCTGGGATTGAAGAGGGACTCTCTTGTGCACCTGTAACGACAGAAGTTGCACAAACCAATGGGAAAAATATCCAAAAACGTGTCCAGTCTTTGTACACATGACCTAGCCTAGCACATCTTTTTTGGCATACTACGAAAGCACAAAAAATGAGTCTTCTCCCAGGCTTTCCTTTCACCCATTCTATGCATGGCACTGACGTCTTCGTCACGACTACAGTAACGAGGAAGGCTGATATTAGCACTCTCTGGAGCATCTGTACCCTTGCAGCACGTCAGCAGATGTGATCGTTGAACGACAAAAAGCCAAGTGCTGAGAAATATTTGAGGCTACTATAACAGCCCAGCATCAGGTAGGTATTTTTTTTTAAATATAGACCCCAAAGTCATAGCTAAGGGAATAGCTCTCTCTTGAATGTGGAATTGATCTGAAAGCAATTACTTTACTCTTTTTAGCTCCATTTGACTTTGAACTAAACATCAACTAGTGCACAAACATAAAACTGCAAGATCTGTTAACTCCAATACTGATTTTTCCATAAAAGATCTAAAGCAAATTTATTTGCCTTCATTTAATAGCTTTCAACAAATATCACACACAAAACCTCACCTTCATTTTCTGATGGTCACTTAAACCCTTAATTCTCATGATAAAACTCTCTCAGTCTTAGTTTTAAACCCCTTAAATTAGCAAACAAGACACCACATAATATATGCTCCAAGCATCGGTCTTCTCTGAAAAGCTGGGACCTTCAAGTGCTTCAGCTGCGATACGAGCCATTGAGCCATGGCCAATATAAGCTAATTTGAATAATCAATATGACAACCTTATTTTTCTAATGCAAACAGGATTGATACAGTAAGGTGTCTCACTGCCACATCACAGTCATGGCCTCTTTTAACCCCTAATTAGATTTAGGCGATTATCCCTGCTCTTCCTTACAAGTGTACAGCCCGGATAAGAGATGACAAAAGCTATCTGCCACTTCCTCAGCCTTTGCAGGCTGCAGGTTATGCGGGGAGATACAGGGTAAGATCAGCAAACGATTGTTATTCATATCATCTACAGTTTTAAGATAGTCACAGTTTTCCATACACGCTAAGTGAAAATAGCCCAGAGCATGAGGTAAATGCAAAACGCTTAAGAACATCAGGGTTACACAGATGGAAATTCAAGGTGATGTTGGGGAATTATGTTTAATTCAAACTGGTTATCACAAAGAAAACTATCGAGCAATGATTCTCTTTCTCAGACGCGAAACACTGAGTTTTCAATAGATTTGTGTTCGTTGTTCCTTTGTGTGTAACACTTAGTATTTCACACGGCTATTTCTAAAAAAAAGAAAAAAAATTAATCTAACTTAGAAACAGCAATCCCAATAGAATTACATAGCTAAACAAAGTACTAACAGAGAAGATCTATTACAGAAATGTAATCACATTTCATTTACAAGAACTCTTATCTCAAGCACTTAAACATAAAATTTAAACAGTTTTCCATTTTATTGTACTCAGTATTTGAGCTAATAAGATATAAAAGTATAATCACGTTAGCAACATTTCTATTGCATTACATAAACACAGTACTAGATTAAAGGCAGACCAGGAAAAAGAAAGCATGATGCTGCACATAAAACTAAACACTTTATTTCTCCTGGCAGAAACAAATATCACTGGTATCACGTGTGAAAACTGCCACGCTAAAATCAGATCGTGTGGTCACAAAATGTCTGTTCCCATCCTGACTAAAAAAATATTTCTGTACGTACTCTCCATACGAGAACGTGTTTAGCGCTTTTGCAACCAAAAGAGAATTATTCCCCCTGTTGTACGCTGTTTATTAGTGGGCTACGCGATCGCAGAACTGGGAGGACCATTGATCCAACTCAGGGGCAACCCATTCATGATCAGAGGACAATTTTCAGAACTGTTATAAAGCCGTTTGGATGGGACTTTGAAAAATCACTGAAAGGTAACCTATTTTTAAAATACTGTACACACTATGATTAAGCACCCCTTACCAGCAATACGCTGCATTCAAGCTGAGGCAGACTACAATGCAATCTCTGCACTGCTGCTTTGGGCTGTATCTCCCATCGGACAGTCTCTGCTCCTGCTCCCAGTTTTCCACTCCTTCTACGCGCCTGCCAGAAGCAGCAGGGCACCATCTTCTCCTCCGTCACCCCACCGAGAAGCTTCCCTGATGTCCAACAAACTGAGCATCATGGGGACCTCTCTGGCACAGCAAACACGAAACAACTTTCACCCTAGATTTTCATCCATGCACTCAGGCTTTTTACTTGTTACTATTATTTATATCCATGCCTTTCAACAATTTGTGATTTTATTAACTCATTTTTCCTAATAAAGGTTGAAAATACAGTCACCCTGGAACCATACTACTGAAGTGTTACGCAGAAACTATGGATTCGTGCTCCCTCATAACGCTTCCAACGCACGACCCTGCCTACGGCCCCTGACATTGCTCCTTCTCCATAAAAAAAGTCTAACAACTTCTTCATAGTATTTTGTGCAACATACTGTACATTTGAGCGGCCTTTTGATCATGCAAAATCACATCCGATTGTCATTACTTCTTTAAAAAGAAAGACTATAAAGCTCTATGTGCTTGCCTAAAAATAACCACCCAAATAAACACATAAATGGGGGGAAGCGATAATGAAAGACAACGATTAGTTTTCTACTCCGGTTATTTGAACTTGTGAGCAGATCTGTTTATGAAGAATCTTACTTTCATTTAATTCCATAAAATTCTCATTAAATTGAAGAAGAATTACACATTGCGTCCTCTATAAATGTTTTCCATGGGTTGGATAAAAACAGTTGACCAAAGTGGTTTGATACTGAGAAAACAGTCAGCATGAAGAATTCCTCCTGACCCTCCTCAGCTGTTTTTGAAGCTTCTCACTGGAGCGCTTCGCCTTCTCAGAAAAAATCCTATAATAATTTGGAATCTTTTCCATCAGCAAATATAATTACCAGTTACACAAGCGTGGCGTTTTTCTGTACTGAAACTTGCAGTACAGAAGAGAGCGCAAGCAAATAGCGTCCGTTGCAACGGGACTGCTGACGGCAAAAATCCTTTCAGTCTCACAAAGACCCCAAGGAGCCAGGCGAACCCTCCAGCACGTCCCTCCATGTCCCTCCACTCCTCCTGCTCCCCCCGAGGGGCTTGGGTTTCATCCTGCGGCCTCTCTGCGGCTGGGTGGATTGCTTGCCCGCACCTCGCCACACCGGGCAGCCAAACACCCCAGGCCCCCGTTTTAGGAGCCACCACATGCACACCGACACCCCTTTGACCAAACATCTCATGGGAAGGCGAGCAGAGGTCAGCACGAAGCGAGGAAAGGGACCTAGGGCTGCAAGACCAAAGCTCCAAACCACAGCTGCTCACCACATCACTCCAGACACATCCGTCGCCGCTGGAAGGTATCTCCAGCCATCGTGCTGTACCTGCTCCACCATCCCCAGAACTCCTGCACCAGCATGAGCAAAGGACCTCTGCCACGGAACTCGTCCCCACTGACTCACAGCATCATCTCGCCCGGAAGCACACACGGCACAACTGCTTCACAAAATTCCATTCCAAATCACTTAAAATTTTGAGTTATAGTGCAAGTTTGACAAGCTTGAGATAAGCAACGCTGTCTGGCAGTAGGCGACAAAGGGCCATGAGGGCTATCACGTATGGTGACAGTATCAAGGAACATGGGACTGTCACTTGCAACCTTTTTTGACGTTTTTCAGCTTTCAGATGCTGACTTAGTAGAACTTCAATATATAACTTCATTTAAAATATATTCTCAGCAGTTGAGGCCTACTTTGGAGTGAAGAACTCGACCACCTTCAGCAACGCTTGCTAGCCTGCGTGGTGCAGCCCTCATTCAGCAGGAAGCAGTGCGGATATGTTACTCCATCTTCATTCTCGGCCAAAGTGTTTAACTCGTAGGATCAGATTAGTGATAACTTTACGTCAAATTTGTGAAAACCTAGGAAGCTTTGTCAGAAAAAAAATTCTCTCTCATAAGGAAGGTGAGAAGTACAACCTAAAAACATAGCATTTCCATTGCTCAGAAGATATTAATATAGTGAAGAGTATAATTTTCAAAAATAATAATCATAACTATATAAAATTTCAAGCATTTACCATCTAGACCTAAACATCTACCATCAATTCATTGAGGTATTATAGCCTGAATGCTTAAAGAAAAAGACAGACAAAAGTAGCATATTTATCTAAATAGAAAAAGCAATAAGCTACTTGGGAACATCCAAGCAGACAAGCAGGGTGGAGCAGAGATTTCCCTGTTACCTGTATTCTTCTCTGCTTTCCTTCCTCGCCGTGCCATGCTCACCACCGCAGAGAAATGAAAGCTGAGCTGCCCTGCAAGGCAAAGCTGCCAAACAGCGAGAGCTGAGCTGCAGCAAGGAGAGATCAAACACGTCAGTCCAGCCTGGCACACAACGGGAAGTGAAAGACAATGGAGACGAGCCGGCGGGAAGAGAGAAACAGTTTCAAGTTCCTCACGTGCTGCAACGTGGAACACTCAACACAGCGCTTCTGTGATTTTTTTTTTTTCATTCATTTATAAATTGTGCTTTAATCTGTGCTTTATTGAAAATACGCAAGCAAAACCTCCGGTGTTTCCACTGAAGATTGGTACAGCTGCTTCTTAACAGGAGAAACCTACTATCTAACCTTGAAAGCTCATGGAAATAGCCTTCAACTAACTCTGGGGCCTAAAGCTTGTTTTGTTTTTTTAAACAAATTAATTGGTGGATTCTAATCTTTTGTCCTCCTCTACACAAAACGCATCTTGACCTTTTCAACAGGATTTAATGTCTCCCGCTACATATAAGACCCTGCGTTCTCTTCCACATCCGTGCCCCCGACTTACTGAGGACCCACCATAAATTAACTCCCAGCAGAAACTCACGCTGCAGCATCACCTGAAATTTTACATGGAGATTGTGCCACGTGAGCTTGGTTAAACACTGCTTAACACAGTCAGGAAACACAGGTTTTTACTTTCGCATCAGAATTCCTAAAAAAATAAACAGATAAACTAAATAACTGCCCACGGCTGACCCTCCGTGGCTGGCTGACAGCTCCGTCGGTCCCCATCTCTGCTACAGGACAAAGACAAGCTTCTCCTGGTTCAGAAGAACACCCAGGTGCTTTCACAGACAGTCGCTCAGATTCTTCCCGAGCCATTCGCTGCCAGCGGATGATCTACGGTACATGTACTGTCAGTGCCTGACAGCTACTCCCTGCCAAAATCTGTTAAGTCTAATTTAAAAAAAAATTAAAATCCCTCTTTTCCTGTACCAGCTGAGTCCTGACTCTCCCCTCCCCGATGGCCTCGGTGGGTCTGGGAGCATGCACAGCCCGGGCTTAGTCCAGCCCCTCGGCACCTGTCCCACGGATTCACCTCCCAAGGCACCGGCCACCTTCATGCTCCGCTCCGTGGGCTCAGGGTAAACCACCCTCTCCTTACACGTCTACCGAAAAAGGAGCGAGTTTTTGTGCACGTACAAGGAGGAGCAAAGGACGAAATAAAAAGCAAAAAGGGAGATAGCAGAGACGTATGAAGCCTTCTCACTCCTCCTGCCCTGCAGAGGAAGCATTGCTCATCACACTCTGCTAAACACTCTCCTATAAATCCATGGTGTGTATTTCTGCAATGTTTTTTCAAAGCGCAGACCAACACGCACCTGACAAGAATCAATGGGAAAAAAAACCCTTTTCCCGCTTTAACGCAGCATGATCCCATTAAGCAGCCTCAAAAGATTCTGACCTGAGCAGCAAAGTCAGGCCTTTCTGATCAATTCCTTAATCCACTTTGAAAGAATGGCCTAATCTTGCTTTTTCGATTTCAGACCGGGAAAAAATCATTCCCAACATAATTCACCATTAAATGGGCCCTGTCTTACAAGAACTTCAGCGGCTGGAAGCAGCTGAGGAGCAAGTCAGAATCCAGGAGAATCACCAGCACATCAAACACGCTTCCTCTGGGTCTTCCCATTTCTACTCTGAAAGTTACTCTCTGCATTTGCCACTCTCATCTCCCATGGATCTTTAAAGATGCTGCTTTTGACACTATAAATAACATACAAATTGATGCCTGAAGTGGAAATTATTCCCAGACTTTTCCTCCAGAAAAACCTCAATTCATTCGGTTACCACTGGGGTTGCCATAATCCATGAAAAAAAGGGAATAAAACCAAAATAATGCTGAAGTAACGTTGTCACAATTCAAATGCGGTGCAGGCTGGAGATACTACACTCTACGTGTTGGTGGATTCTGCTGCAGAACTGAAGATGTTTTATTCCAGGACTGGATCAGATGTTGTGAACAGAGATGAGACATGGAGAGCACATGCAGCCGCTACATTCTGAGCTCTTAGAGGAATCAGACTCAGAAATCCAGCAGATACGCTCAAAATGGAAGACTTGGGTTGGGCAGTCTTTTCCCTGGGAAGGCCCGAGAACCATCCCGCTCCAACAGAAAATGACTCTAACGAAACGGTATCCATGTAGAAAACCATGCTCCACCTGCTTCCTTAGTGGTGTCCAATCAAACCCACTCGACGAAGATCGGCCCACCAGCCCCAGACTGCCCTGCATCCGACAGAAAGACCTCACCCACCAAGTCTCTGCTGGCACCTGCTGGAACACACGCAAGCAGAACGTTAGCTCATGACATTTTTATGCTTCTAGTCCTAACTGCAAGGGATCAGAACCGCCTGACGTTTTACGCCTTTTCCGTCCCCAGGTAGCTGCTTCTTAACGTCGTCTCTGACAGCACAGACAAATCACGGCAGCGAATGAAGCAGACATATCCAAATGTTTGAGCATTTCCATTTTGTCTGCAGGACAGGAGAAACAACAGTTCAACGGCTTAGCAGTTAAAAAAAAATTGGTTTGAACTGACTAAAATGTGTTTGCAACCCTGAGGTCTCCTCAGTACCACAGACTTAATGTTTAATGGGCCACAAGCTCCGCCTTCAACTAAAAAACATTCTGTAGAATTACAGCATCCATTTATTTTTAGATTCACCTGTATTTTTAGTTTCTTCTCTATTTTACTCAGTGACTATGGCTAAAACTCTTGCCTACACACCCAGTGTGGGGACACAAGAGGAGAAAGGACAGGGAAGGGAAGGGACAGGGAAGGGACAGGGACAGGAAGGGACGATTACTACTACTACGAGCATCCTGCCCAGCGCAGAACCAGGAGGTGCCAAGGATGAAACCAGGGCCTGGAAGTAAATTCAAGCTCTTTCCAGCTTTCTAAACATACATAGCAGACTTGTCCAAACACAGGCATCAAAATCTGCAGTAGGTTTGTCTTCTGCCTTTTCATAAAGCAATCCTTAATCATGCAAACCATTTCTTTTAATACATTCATTAAAGAATTTCTTTGCCAAAAACTGCTACTACTTTCATGTTTCCAAATTATTTTACTTGATTCAACAATTTAGATTTCTGCATTTAAGTTTTTCATATTTTTTATAATTCCAGATAACAACAAAAAGGTCCAAAATTAAGACTGCTATTAGAAATACTTTCTTCAAACAAAGATGTCCCTCCTTCCCCTCCTAATCAAAAGAAACAGATGTTTTCCAATATCCATAGCAGGTAAGCTCCATTCCAGAAAAAGCATTCTTTATCCAAAAACCAAGGTGAAACAGAGAGAGTCTAATATTTCAATGTGGAATTAAATTTTCCTTCGCAAGAGCCTGGCTTTCGGCTGGGTTTTCACGACTTGCCTCTTGCTTGCCTGGTTGGAGGCGGCAGCGTGTGGCGGGTAGGCTTCAGGGCTTGCTGGGACTCCTCCGCTACGGTCCCACGGCGGCAAGGCGCTGGGTGCGCGGCTCTGCGATTACTGTATCTCCGCGGTTCAGTATCCGCAGGGTGTCTGAACGCCACTCCAACTCCTTACACCCGGTAAAGAGATTACAGCTCACCCTAACTGGATTTTCACAGCTCCGTATCGCGCAGTTCGGATTCCTCGCGCCCAGATTAAGAGAGGCCACTAAAACAATCGCCAGCTGCTCTCCCAGGGCAAGGTGCCTTGGTGGAAAAAAGAGCTACACGTTTACATTCAGAGGGCACGCAGGGTTGGCCACGCGGGCAAACGAAACGCTCTTTCAGAAAGAATACTCTGTGTTTAAGGAATTATTCAACTCAAAAACCCAGGATAAGGCAAATTATATAGCTATAAAAGGACAATCGCGGTGGTTGGCAGTTTTAAGGACCGGATAGTTTTGAAAATTTTAAACAGCTTAAAAGAATGTGTGTCTTTGAAGATACTGCCTTCGAATGCCTTCCAAACCTATTTCTGTAAATATGGAGAAATGTAATTCCCTCAACACCGTACATAATTTAGCAGGGAAGCCAATTTACCAAGCGTCTCTGACTGACAGCCTGAACTACAGAACTTGAACACAAAATCTGCACTTCTGTGCTTGGTACAAGAACTACTTCGTGAACAAAAATGAAACCGCTACTCTGTGGCTGAGAACTATTTACTTTCTAGACTCCACGGTCCTCCGACACCTCCTCTACTGTTGTGCTCCCCAGCCTACCCCCGTTTACTACGCGCACGGGCTTCTCCCAGCCGGTTGCTACTGCAAGGAAATCATACCATATGCTGCTGTCTCACCGTCACAGCCTATTAAATAAATGGCCAGCCTTTTGACTCTTAAAAGGGGATTTTTAGCAAACAAAAAGGAAAACAAGGCCAACACAGCTCAGAGGACAATAGCAACAAGCCTAGGTCAAAGGCAAGTGACCCTAGACCTACTCTGGGCACATGGACGTCCGGGTCCTCTTCAGGGGGAAACCCCTACTCTGCTTCCCACTACCCTGTGCCTGACGTACTGGAGAGGAGACTGCCCTCGTATGCCCTCCCAGCTCTTTCCTCCTGGTTTCCAACACCTGAACGTTTGTTTGCCAGCAAAGCTAATCAACCGATTTTTCTAGGATCCTTAAAATGCTCATACGTACCTTCAGCACCCTGCGTCCTGGATACTCTCCTGACTCTGTCTCCTGAGCATCTGGATGGGAAGCAGTCCAAACTACTCAATTCCCTTTCCATCAGAAAATAGAGATTCTGAAAGGGCAAGTTATTAAATCTATCTGCCTACAACACCACTTCGAATAGTCACCATAAGCACAAGGTGACTTCTTCAGTTATATATATATGCACATACACACATATTTAGATTCCGCCTGCAGTAATATGAGATATTTACAGTCAGCAGGTACCACGCTTTAAGCAATCTGCTATATGTAGTAACTGCAAAACCACTCTAGTGCGTGATCTTCATGATAGCAGCATTTAATCAGTTGTAAAGCTATGAATGAGGACTACGCAGGCGCTATCTACACATTTCCAGATCAGATTTCTGTTAAGAGAACTCCTGAGGCAGCGTGAGGACCCCTGTCCCTGAAAATCTCCAGTCCGGGTATGAGAATGCATCAGCTTCCCGACAAATCCATCCTCTGCTTCCATAGTTTCTGAACAAAAACTGCTCTCCCATTTTGTCCTGCTCTCAGAGGTGCAAGCAGATCTCAGCCAATGTAACCACCAGGTTTGCTTCGTGTCCATGAAGTTTAGCATCCCTGTGGAGCGCGTGGGGTTCTGAGATATAAACATTAGCGAACACGTCCGCTTCCTGCAAGGCTGAGGAAAGCCACAACAAGGTATCGCCGTCCAAACATCATCTTGCAGCGCATAACTATGCCCCTTCTGCCTCTAGAGTGAGCAAGGCAACCACTATTCAACTGCTGAAGGAATAAACTTTCAAAAGATAAACACAAAACTAATGACTAGAGATAGAACACCGACACTTTTGTATTAAAACATAAAATCTAGCAAATATCTGACAGACAACTTTTCCAAAACGCTACACCATGACTCATATCTCCTGAGCGTTTTGACAATTTCTGCTACATTCCTCGCACACATGCAAGGTCTCACTGTCTTCTGCCAGAGAGCCCTCGATGACACAACTGTTGTGATGCACGGCTACAGGATCAACCACTACTACAATATTTATCCATACAATTTCACTTCTGCATTTAAAGGAAACTGAAGAGCACCAGGACATCTGTCTGGAAGATCTGTCCCCATTTGCTTCTCCCCTTGAGATTCTCACTATGGAAGTCTGAACAAAATACAGAAGTTTAAGAAATGTTTACCAACATGGTTAAGAATACCGACCTTTGCTCTACAAGAAGCGCTAAGAGAAGCGCAGGTCAATTCTGCTTTTATCACTGCAGGTCTCAGGTGTGGCGATAAAAACTGTGTCACCACAGTGAAGGCAGGCATATGCCCTTTAGGGCAGTGTGTACACCTAAGATTTGAGGAAGAATTAATACAAAGACAACAAAACGTGAATTACTCCTTTTCGGTGAGATGCCTCAGACAACAATTCTTTCTGGAAGAAGCCTATGAGCAGTGCAATCTTTGTACCTTACACTACAGAGGTAATTAATTAAGACCTGCATCTTATGAGCTAGCGTAATAGAACAGGAGTTCTTCCATACAGGATTGGAAAACATGGGGAGGGGTACAGCAGGGATCTGAAACAATGGTACTCATTCACAATTTCCAAAACTGATTTAAATTTCATTATAGAATTCTAGCTAAGGAGAAAAAAAAAAAAGCCAAAATAATTTGGTTTTGTTTTTTATAAAACCAATACTTTCCATACAGTCAAATCTCTATTTCAAAGCAACAAAATAATCAGCTACAGAAGGCTTCCCCATCATCAGTTACGCTGTACTTGACATTTCTACATTCTGAGTCTTTCTGGAATTAACAGAGATAAATGTTTTAAAAGAGAATAGTCTGAATCCCGCACGCTGGCCAGCTGGGTTTTGTTAGCATTTGATCATACCAGAATCTTACTGGGCTTCCATTTTAATTATGTTTCCAATTTTTCTCTTCAAGACTGTTTATGATCTAAACCAACACTCGCAGGAACTGGCGACTGTTCTTGCCGGGATGCTCCGTGGGGAAGCACCACACCACATCAGCCTCCTGTACGATCTGCCGATGCTCGGCTATGGGAAGGACCCAGACCTTCCTGAGGACAAAAATAACACAACGCTATTAATCCCTTCAGATTCAGAGGTTATAAACACTCAAAGCTATTTTTACCGATTACAGTATGTTAGTAATTATTTAGTTAGTAACACTAAAAAGATGTTTCATGAAAAGGTGAGCTACCATGTAGTCACATTTACTCAGCTTTTGTCTTCCATGCATCGCTCCCTTTTAAACTCCGTGATAAAAAAGATTTTTTTTTTCCCTTATATACATTGCATTACACCACAACTCGCCCGCTTACAGCTTATTTTAAGGCAATTTGACTGCAAGTCATGGTAAGACACCCCTGCTTCCCACCGAGAACCCGCAGCGCTGGCAGCTGGCGCAGCCACTGACGAAGACGAGCGAAGGGCAGCACGGTCGCAATGGAAGAAGCCGAGGAGCATGCATGAGGGTCAAGCCAGCCGCGCTCACCTGCCTCTCTCCTAACACTGGGCAAAAGCAGACCAGATTTCTCTCTGGCCAACAAAACCGACCATTTCAAGGGTGAAAAGGGGTCAGCTGGTAGCGACTGCAGGTAGTTGGTTTCCACCCAAGGGCCCTTCAGGCTTGCCTGAGCCCCTCCTGCGGCCCCTCCACGCAGCAGGAGATGCAGCCAACACGGGTCTGCTCCTCTGACACCACTGCTGAGGAACAGCAGGCAGAAACACTCTGCAAAGCTAAACATCCAAGAACGTGTAACTCAGCCAGTGTGTATGAGCAAACCCAGGCAACCAGAGTAACAGTAAGTCAGGGACAAACACTGATTGGGGGGGGGGGGTTGA
>Ga0065711_1006726_pt1 | contig 16559 bp, 2 predicted proteins | sample Hoacrofraction12_FD_59098 | JGI IMG/M metagenome (GOLD analysis project Ga0065711, IMG submission 59098) | Hoatzin crop microbial communities from Cojedes, Venezuela - Epithelial fraction 12 v2 (version 2) | ecosystem: Host-associated > Birds > Digestive system > Esophagus > Crop | place... | reverse complement strand
TTCTCTGGAGATATTCAAGACCTGCCTGGACAAGGTCCTGTGCAGCCTGCTGTAGGCGACCCTGCTTCGGCAGGAGGGTTGGACTAGATGACCCACAGAGGTCCCTTCCAACCCCTACAATTCTGTGATTCTGTGATTCTGTAATTCTGCAAGTGATTTTCATACACATTTTCCTAATAAATTAAGATTATTTGGTAAATTAAGATAAATTATTCAAATTAATTTTAAAAATATCTCCATATATTATTGTGTGCATTTCTAAGAGAAAAATGCACTGAAGTGTTAAATCTTTAGTATACAGTGTTTGTTGATAATGTTTCAGAACCTAGTTGGCCACTGGTAACTTGTTCCTATCACTTCTTAGATAAGTAATTGGTGGAGGTACTTTTTAGACACATGGAGCATTTCGTTCAAATTACAGTCTTTTAAGAAAACAAGAAATTGTTTCTTGTATTTCATATTTTTTAAGGGGAAGATCCTTTCCAAAGCAGGTATGCATAGGATTATTGAAGTTTTTGGATGCTCATCATCATAAGGTTATGAATCTTTTGAGTAGCTGTCTCCACAGCCAAACTTCAATATTTTCCTTCAGTAAATGAAAGTAGCAATGACATTATGCAGAGGGCTCAAATCATGGAAATATATTTCTTTGTTCTTAATTCTGATTTGTGATTCTAACAGTTCCACTGTGTTTCTCACTGAGGTGTTTTACAGCTTTGTGTGTCCTCAGCAAAACAAACATTTTCCTGGCATCGTCAAACTTCACCAGCTTTTCAAATCTCACTGTTTATTTTTGAGAAAAAAATCTTCTTTCAAAGGTTCAGTATGCAGCAGAATGTAGTTATTACGTTGGTATTAGGTTTCTCATTTTGTTTCATTTATTTAAACAAAACATTTTTATGACTATTTAAATGAAGTTCTAAACAGAATTTCTTACACTGAAATGTTTTCCCAGTCTCCTGTAAATTGTCTGAATATCTGACATAAGGTACTGGAAACCTCACCTTTCCTTTTTAGAAAAATAAGACAAAGACACTTCAGGCTCTCATCTGCTTTCATGAAAATGATAAAATGTATTTGAGACGACAAGCAGAGATATCAATTGAAAGTAATTATAATTCACATCTTTGAAATTATTAAAACATTTAAAATATTATTTAAAATACCAGATAATTATTTTTCTTTCTAAGGCATCCTTTGCTTTTCTCTTTTGCTGAAACAAAAGCTAGCTGAAACTACAATGGTGCTGTAATTTATAACCGCGGCTAGATCATTAGGCAAAAAGATTGCCTTGATGAATTCTTACACGCAGTGAAGTAGTCCCCAATTACTCCTAGAACCTGTTTTATTCCACCTAAATGAGCAGATTTTTTAAAAAAGTCTACTATTACTTTTTTTTTCCTGAACATTAAGCATCTGGTTATGGAAGCAGTTGAGACATCAATGACTTGCAAATGGTGCAAGTGATCATCTAGAACACACTCAGATAAGAGGTATCTATTACATATGCTTGTGGAAGTTAAAATCTTTGACTACTAGGGTCCAGATTTGGCATTTTAATTACACAGTTNAAGCATGGACACAAACAACAGCATTCCTGTAGAAGACCACTTTTTAAAAGCTGTAAAATGTTCAAAAGACCAAACTCACAACTGATACAACTGTCTATTTTTTTTCCAGAGAATTATTTTAGAACAGATCAGGTCTACTAAGAAGTTATATGTACACATATAGTGTACACATGCAGTGTATGCTCCCCTAATAATCTACTTTTATTCTACTGCTGTGGTGATGCAACCCCCCCTCACATCTGGCAATCTCGGTACTAGCTAACCTTGCATCCTTGCCCACAATGAACAGGCATGACCGGCCATTATCTCAAAACCAGCCAACATTGTATTCTTGCTTACACTGCAAGGATAGTTAGCTGGTGTGCCTGGCCATTTGTCTTGCCTTTGAAGGAGGGTATTGAATCGAGACAACTTCGCATTTTTCTTGTCTTTGCACAAGAGCAGCGAGTTGGGCCAGTCAGGTACCCACTGACCTCATCTGTAACTCCTGGCACCTGGAGTCACACCTGCCTGGAAAACGTCAGAACTGCACATTCTGAGTAGCGCTAGAATTGTATAGTTGTTGTCTAAATATCAGGATTGCATCATGTGGATTGTGACCAGGATGGAAAATTACTGATGCCTGAAGTCAATCATCTTAAGACCCTATAAACAGCAGTACCAAGGAAGGCCCTTAGAGCTCTCCTGGTCCGCAGTGGGCTGCATCGCTCTGAGTGGGACGCCTTACAGAGTACTTTGAACTCTGTCGGCATCACCTGGGCTGATCTTCTTGAGACTCAACCTTCACCCGTTGAAAAAATCATTTGATTTGAAGTGAGTATTTCACTGAACTCGAGGGGAATTATTATGATTGTGTGTGTGTATGTGAATCGATTCAAAGCATAATATCCTATTACTGTGATCGCGTTAGAAAATTATTTTTAATCACTCTGTAAATTATAAGTTAACCAGCAATTAATAGCTGCTAAATTCCTGTGATTCTCTCTTTCATGAAACTGTGAACACATCATGAATTGCTGCTAAACATACCCCTTAGACATAAACCGTTGTGCTCTAAGGCCGGTTCTGGATCCAGCCTAGGCTCCTTTCTGAGAAGGAGTTTAGAGAGCAAGGGGGTCCATTACGAACCTTGTGACTCAATGGGAGAGGCTCCCTTACCCCTTACACTTTTCTTTTACCTCTGTATAAATCATTTCCCACTCAAAATCTCCTTTGATTTTGTATTCCATTCATTTAATAAGTAATAGAGTGAACCTTGTCAACAAACTTGGTAAAATCACTTTTTCTAAACTTTCAGTAGAATTTTTTTCTTACAAAACCTTTGAGTGATTATTTAAATGACCTAACCACTAATTCGTGAGAAATGGACACTAATTTACAAGTAAAAATTTAACTGCTGAAAAAAAAGGAGCAAAATTCATCAGCAAAATAGTTTTTCATTTCATCAAAGATTCAAACTCTCCATTATAATCTGATTTTTGTTATATCACATGGTACCATTAGAAGATTCTTTTTGAACTGAGTTGTTGAATTAGGTGCAGTCCCTTTGTATTCCTGAGATAGCCTGCTAACTTTGTGCAGCCATGAACTTCTAAAGCCTCCTAAGACATGAATAATAGGTATGTTCTATTTCTGCACAAATACTCTTAGGTGAAGAAAAAATTACTTCTCTATGTGACTTGACTCAATGCAAATAAATTGTACTCCGCTAAGATGTGAGTATGTGCAGTCTTCATGATTTATTCCTGTACTTGACTAGCATCTTTTTTCAGTCTCTAATATCTATTAAGATAACTGAATATTTGTTCATTCCACCAAGAACTCTGTGTAAAGGGATGTAAAGACCAGAAATGGAAAAGCCTTGGCAAGAAAAATTGGTATATATCTTAATTCTCCAGTTCCCACACATATTCCCAGGAATATGCACGTGATCACAAACCAATTGGGCAGGCCAGGAGGTAGTCTTGAGGCAAAGCAAGACTTGCAGCATCTCATTACATATCTCACAGGAAAATAATAGTGCTTTATTCCCATTTACACCTTAAAGTCTTTTTAAAACCATTTGAGAGTCAGGGTCTTGGAGCCAGCTGTTGTTACCAAGCAAGAGTAGTTCAGCTAATACTCTGCTGACAGACAGCAAAAGATGCTCGGTAGACAGAGAAAACTTGAAGGCAAAGGTCCATCACAGGGATGCCCTGGCCTCCTGACAGCTTTCAGAGTTCAGAGTTTTCAGAGGCAGTCCCTGCAATTGTTCTCCAGTAGAACAAACCTTTTGCTTTTGAAGGAATGAAACAGAGAAAAGCTTCCCAAGGGGAAAATTGCAGGCATAGTTCCCTCTTTGCATTGTTCTCTCAGTTTTTCCTTACAATAGGGAAGATTTGTCCCCACATTTCCCAAATACCTTAAACCTGAAAGAGGTTAATCACCAAAGTTTTTGTCACATTGTCTTTTCCATTATCATAAGGGAAAGTTTTAGTGGTGCGTGATGAATTTCAAGCTATGCAATTATAGCAACTCTACCTTCCTAAACCCATTACCTCCTCCAAAGTGCTGCTTAGCTCTTCTAAGATGGATAAGTGCATTTAGTGATTTTAGGTATATTCATTGTGATTTGTAATCATGGGAATTGCACAACTGTGGTCAATTTCAAAACCGGAAAAATTGGACAAATTATTTAATAAGACAATATGTTGGCCGCTTAGAAGAGTCTACAGTGAAATCTCATTCTCTGAAATGCTGAGAAGAGTGGGAATAAATTACACAGCACAGATAGAATTAATATTGTAAAACAGATGTTCAACAAGTCTCTGTCTAGCTTTGTTTTTTGCCATAGCAATCAAGAATTCACAACTGGCATGCAGATTTTTCTATAACAGAATCCCACTTGTGCATAAAATAACTCTTTAATGTACTTTTTACTCAACAATATTATTATATATTGTAGGATAGATGAATCATCTCATTGCTGCTCATTGTTTGGCATCATTTTTTTGGTTATACTTCAAGTCGCAAGTCAGGTAATATATCAAGAAAATTCTCATTGTAATATTCCTGCAAAAGCTGCGTTAGGTTTTAGTCCAGAGCAAATCCAATGGATTTACTTGGACTAGTTCCAACAGCGCTCTTGCATTTGTCTGGTCTTAAGCTAGTGCAAGATCTAGCCAAGTTAGCCTTTAATTTGCTTCAGATAATCATAGTCAATTCATCTGTAAGTACTGGCAATCCCGCAGGAGGTAGCTGTCATTCTTAAAACCTCAAAGAAAGGAATAAATGGAATATGAAAGAAGTATGTACTGCAACATGGAATGCTCTGGCTTATAACAAAAGAAGAAAGAATCAAACTCCTCATTCCCAAAAAATCAGCTCTAACCAGGAACCCTGTAATGTGAAGTAAGGAACACCCACACATCTTGGTATAACTATAGCAAGCCTTAATGGGATATAGAGACCCTCTGAAGCAAATAAAAGGGGTAGAATTACAGTCCAACAATAAGATCAGTACATTGACTCCCACTGCTGAACAAATGCAGGCTAAAATAAGTGTGTTTCTATCAAGGTCTCTAAAGCAACGGTCCTTTAATAAGCAATAATAGCCTTCTGAATACAAGTAACATAGGATTCGTCTCAAGATGGTTTATCAACAATCCCACAGTGCCATCTATCAGATTTCATTAGAATTATATTTTTCTATATGGCAGTATGAATGTGTCATTTTCTAATGCTAAACAACTGCAAGATTTGAACTCCAAAAGTGTGCAAATGACTAGACACTGACCATTCGTACATTAAATTAATGCATGCAGAGTTCTAGCTAATCATAAACCTATCAGGATGGAGGATAAAAATGAGAAAAAGAAGGCAAGATTAGCTTATCTTTTGAAAAATGTTACCTCTATTTATTACAAAGCATCAGTTAAATTCTTATACAGCCAATTGGTTATCTCCTCTTCTCATGTGATTGTCAAGTGATTTTCTGGAGTTAGAAGCTTGAAATCCTCTCTGAAATTTGCCATTTAGCAGTCTTACAAATATAGTCTGCATCATCTAAAATAATGAAAAAAAGAGGTAGCTCCATGAACGCAATTATTTTTTAAACTTAGTATCTGAAAAATTATCATGAGCAAAAAATGTGTCTTCTCTTCTCCTTAAAAGTCATCAGACAGGATAAACAAAGTTTTCCTACCACAAAACTCCCAAAACTCACGTAGAATGCAATTAGGACTTCAGAAGTACAAGACAGCTATGTCATACTTGACTTTCAATTTAACATGCAAGTTTTAACTTCCTTTTCCTTCAATGACTAAAACGACATTGTGTAAACTTAAAATAATTTACATAAAGGAAATGTGCAGGTGAGTTAGAGAACAGGCAATACTCCCAACACATCAGGCTCGGGTACAGAGATGTAGATGTCGCCTGTACAATCAGACAAAATTGTTCTTTAAAGTACATCAGGGAATGGTGCAGTGGTACTTCTCAGAAGTCAAGTGCTTTCTATTAACCCAGGCTTGGAACTGTGTAGTAGTAAACACAGAAGAGGTTAAACATCACCTGTTCAGTAAGTACATAAATTCTATGGTGTTCAAGTGAAAAGTGGGTAGATTCCACTCCTTTTGACTATACCTATGCAAGTTGCAACTACTTGCAACCATACGGTACTGTACCAGGATGGTTCTATCCCCAGACCAGTAAGCACTACAGATCTATCACAAACAGATATGCAGATGTAAGTCCTTCTATGATGAAGTGGGACCGAAAATTAGATGTTGCTGGTCTTAAAATTATGTGATGACTTTTACTCCAGCCCATAGCTATCAGTGAGCAAATCAGATTAATTATTACTTGCCAAGTTCTATGAAATTAATTGCATAAATTATTCAGTAATATTTTTCTTACTTTTGCCAGATTTATAGAGATAGTAGAACAATTAGTGAATTATTCAGAGATAGATGAATCTCTCTTCCAGTCCATTAGCACTAAAATATTCTAGATTATATGCAGAATATTATTCTAATTAGCAAAATATCCAGAGTTAGTTGTAAGTTAAACTAACATCTGACTTTTTTGACGAATGATGCATGTTTAAATTGTCAGTGTTATAAAGCAGATTCCTGCAACTCAAAATGTCAAGATTATCAGAACAGAAATCCTTCCTTTACAATGAGTAGGAAAATTAATTCTGTCATGAAATCTTAAATAATCACAGAATCATAGGTTGGAAAAGACCTCTAAGATCATCAAGTCCAACCATCCACTCAACAACACCACGCATACTAAACCATATCCCAAAGTGCCACATCTACACGTTTTTTAAACACCTCCAGGGATGGTGACTCAACCACCTCCCTGGGCAGCCTATTCCAATGCCTGACCAAGTGACTAATTAATTGTCTTCTGTTCTTTCCTGGGTAATCTCAGTAGGAAGATCTCTCTTGAATAGTCTACTGGCTGGCCTTGACTTGGACACCTAATATTGGGTGAAACAAATTTCATCAGATACTTCGGAATCACTGAGCTATACAACCTTACATTTAAATCAATAGTCTTCATTATGAATAATTCCATAGTATCTTAAAAATCTGTATAAAGTGAGATTTTCAAAAGCCCACGGTATTGGCCTAACTCTGCTCCCATTAAAGTTAATCTGAGTTTTAGAACTGACTTCTGCAGCACTAATGAAGCAGAAAGGGGGTAATCTGAGAGCATCTGACATGGCAAACTTGGCAACTTCAGCTCAGGACCAAGTATAAAGTCTTACTTTAAACTTAAAAATGTTCTTAACTATTTCCATGCATTTACAAAATATGAAAGTGAATTGCACAGGTAAAACTACTTTGGATCCATAAGTTTACTTTGAACTGTTTGAGAGAGAGATTAGCTAAATAAGAAAGCAGTGATTTCTTTATCCCAGTAACAATGTCTGTTCAAGAAACTGTTTGTCAGAACACATCATATTTCAGTATTTTAGCTGATACTAGAGCTTAAATCTTGTAGACTAAGTTCAAGGCAATACACGTGTGTTTTAATGCTAGTTTAACATCACCGTGAACCTGTATTCAGAGCAGAAAGGACTATACCAATTGTCTCTTGTGCAGATGATTCCTATCGGGGCAAGACTAATCTATCTGAGATGAAAGACAATGGGATCACAGAAGGAACTGTTAGATCCAACAAATACATTTTTTTCAGAAACATTTTCTGCTACAACTGGAAATGTTAATGAATTCTACTATATATTTTTGTCACTTGTACCATATTCTATCATATGACACATTCTGTCATAATGAGCAGGAACTCTGTCATCTTTGGGGACACCACAACACAGACACTCAAATTCTACCTTTGCAATTCTTCTATTCAAATTTAACATAATAGGCATGTATCTAGCTACGCTATATAACCAGAAATGGACCTTCTGTGTTAGCCTGTCCTCAGCAAAAAGACCAGCTCTGCAGCAGCAATTGATCAAGAGAATACTCTTTTAAATGATCTAAACAAAGTACTCTTTTAAATGATCTAAACAAAATATTCCCCTGCAAATGCAAATATGCAACTACAGTTCTAGCACAGTGCAGCAGTCTGCTGTTTATAACCAAACACATTGACATTCAATAAACAGTGCTGCATAAAATTTCATCTCCCTGTGGGGAAAATTTAAACTGACTTTATTATTCCTCTGGAATATTTTAAATGAGAAAAAAATGAAGATAAACTGCAGTTGACCCTAGGCATTATAAATGCCATTAAAGATCTCGCTCTGTTAGGCCCATCTGTTGCTTTTCAGGCCAGCTATTCATTAACCTTATTAGCACCAGCCCCTATAGCCTTGAGTTGACATTTCCCTGGTTAATATGGAAAGCCCATTTCCTAGCACACACTAAGAGGCTGATTAAAGAATTTGTATGAATTGTTTAATAGATGCAGTAGGACAGAGAAACAACTGATCTGGTTTTCCAAATACAACACGAAATTCCTTTCTGTAGGCTTCTAGGGGACAGCAGTGTTCTATATATTAATATGTAGCTTTGCACAGCTACTGTCCTGATCAAATGAGCAGAAAATCAGACTTCCTGGCATCAGTAATAATCTCTATCTGTTGCAGCAATATAAATCCAACTGGTATATTATCAGATTTTGCGCTAGATTTACTGATGAGCTGAAAAAACAACAGCAAATATATTCATTCAACAGATACACCCAGCAGCTTAAAATGATGTGAATACATAAACTGTTTATCATGTTTAACCCATTGATGTGAAGTCACACTAAGGTGAATTGTTTGGTATTTAATCCCAGTGTTTCTTCATGCTGGGCATTCATGCAATTTTTTTCTGCCACAGAGAGTATTGTGAGCAATTTAATTTGCAGAATGAGTTTAGAGTAATTGTTTTTCTCTCTCCATTTTAGATTGGATACCACAAGCATAAACACAATTCCATATATTTCTAAACCTGCAAACACTAAAACAAATGTTTCAGAAAGATAACAATACGAATTCCTTCCATGTCATCAATTTGGTGGCAACAGCTGACATTATTTCACACACTAACAAGAAATTATAAACTCTTTTTTTGTCAAGAGGTTGTTCGCAATTTTTTCTGAAAAGCCAAAGAGTGAAAGTAAATGAATTAATGGGTTAAACTAGACAGAGACAGTTCAGCAGCCTTTCTCAGCATCCCTTTGGCACTTCTGATTCTTCTTGTATCTGTGGCAATACAAAGTAATTTCCAGATAATTTTTTCCCATAAGTGAAATGTCAGCATAATTTATAGAGGTGCCCTACTCTTCCTGACTGGTTTATTTAGTTAGGAGTAAGCCTTTTAGGATTTTAATGCTAAAATTGAGACGTTGCTTCCTAAAAACACCCAGTTTAGCAATTCAGCGATGTAATTAACTAAAAATAAGGTCTGACCTACTGAAACTACTACAATTACTGTAGGTAGAATGTACTGGAAAACACACAGCTGCGCAAATCTCTTTTACTTCAGGGATGTATTCATCAAGTATTCTACGTCTGTTAATCATTTTGTGTCTTTTCTCGCGAAGTTATCTGTCTCTACCACACCTCTCCCTAAGCCTGTGCAAGTCACAGCCTCTCTTTTCACACTGAGTCTTTTTCAACTGTCAACAGCCCAGCATTAACTGATGGGGGGTTGGCAAAAAAACAAACAAAAAAATAATTATATTAATGAATGGCATAGATCTTATCTAGAACCCAGTGAAATCAATGGAAAGACTTGTAGAAATGCTGTGTGGTTTTGGGGTATAGCGAGTCCACTGAGTACCTTGCAGAAGCGCATGGGTTGCTGATGATGTTACCTATGTAAACCTCCCATTGTCATCACTGGGATAATCTCTCTCAGCTCAGTGTCTTCACTTCTACACACCTGAGGACTGAGCCTGCACCTTTATCCCTTCAAAGAAATGCTGATATTTACAAGTGCTAACTAAAAAAATTGTCATGTTACCAAAATTCTTTAAAAAAGGGGCTTAAACACAAGTAAGAAAAAACAGTTTCTACTGGAATTTCTACCAATGATGGAAAAATTTTAAAGGTGCAGTTCAAGTCTGGTAAAAGTGCCTCAAAGTTTGGATGCCCACCTGAAAGTTATTGAGTAAAAAATCTGAATGATTTGCATCTAGTCAGTTTAGCTGAGAAGTTTAGGAAAATAATCTGTTTCTTGAGCTGTGCCTAATAGATATGACTGAGGACACCCAAAGACAATCATTAAGTATAAGGTCTGAAAAAAGAAGAAGGAGAAAAATAACTAAAATTCTTCAGATCTCAGAAAAGTACTTACTTCAGATTTGATTCAGGAAATAGGTTAAAAAATAGGTTGACCCATTTTATTTATTACATCGCTTTCAGTTGTTAACATTAGAAAAACGCTAGAGTATGTTGAAAAACTTACTTAGCATTTGTGAGACATGGAAGGAGACAAAAAAATGCTTTCTGTCTGCTCCTCCACCTCTGCAATGTCCTGAACTGCAAGCTGAAGCTCTGTAATAGAAAAACTTTCCCAGTTATGGTTCAGCAGATGTTTTCACAAGGGCTTTGACTCCCAGAGAAGCAAGGCTGGAGGTAAGTACATAAGCTGCCTCATCCTAACAGAACAGCACATTACCTAGGAATCATGAAGCAGTCTTTATGTGAGATTTCATATAAAAATATATGGTACCAAAAAAAGAAGTTTCACACCTGCAAAGCTACTGTCTTTTTTTCAATGTAAGTATTTCCGTTTTTTCCTGCATACGCAGCTCTTCCAGCTCATGCAGTTGTGACAGTACATTTATCAATTTGCTGGCTTGAAGTTTGTGGCTTCCCTTAACTTGCATAATGCTACCTCACAATTCTGTTCCTAATTCAAAACAAGATTTCTTTTACAAAGCCCTGTACATACAGAAGAAAAGGCTCTGTGCCTTATCCTTTGTAACTGAACGAAGATAAAATGTAGAAAGTGTGAGAAAAATAGACACTCTTATTCCCTTTTCTAGATGAAATTTTCTTCTTGTTCTTCTGTAGTCCTTTGTTCTCCACCAGAGTGAGGCCAAGCACAAAATACCACCCAGACAATTCTTGTTAGTGTTGTTAAGAATTACCCAGGTAAGTATTACAGAAGAATATTGCATGGTGGTTTATTTTTTCCTAGACAATTAGAAGAACAAGTAATCTGCTAATTTCTACCAGCAAATGAAAGAAAAACACAAAGATCATAGTTCCATTTCAAAACAATTGCTCACAGAGTTTGGACTTTAATGGAATGTAGGTATTTTCTGTGCAGCATTGGAAGTTCATCTCATATCCAGCAGAATTTAATACATACTTCTTAAATAATCTATTTGAATGCATATTATTCAAATACCAAAAAAAGCTCATTTCATCTAGAAAAAGAGGAGGGCATGCCTCTCAGTGTTACAGGAATTGAAGAAATGGACTGTCAAGGTTTTAAATGTGCAGGGAGCAGATGAGTTTGTACTGCTGATAGCAAAAAAGCAACCCAATAACAATCGTAAAGCCCTTCTTGTGAGCTAAGTTATGTAAATTGAAGAATGTCCTTACTGTCAGCAGGTATATTATTTCGAAGAAGACAGACAAGTGTGTTAATCTCCCTTCTGCTTAATCCCTGTCTCTCCACAAATCATCATGTCGACAGTTTAAACAGATTTAGATGTGACCGAAATCAAGAAAAGGAGATAGACTCAGGATGCTGGGGCTGATGCAGGCCTCCAAGAGGTAATTTTGTTTGTGGTAGAGAGAGAGTGCGGGAGAGTGAGAGTAAATCTAACAAATCTAACAAAGCAGCCCTCTGGCCCAGCCCTGAGAATCAAATCCAATTCTACCAGGATACACATTAAGCCCCGTCTATCACAGCTTTGACCTTGAAAAGACAAATAATGATGAGATTCACCTCGTTGTGCTTGTCTCTGGAGAGGGGAGACAGAAGACATTTAAGGAACCTGCACTATTGCTCATTTTGAAAACCTTTTATTATTTAATTCTTATTACCTTAGAGTGGGGGTAAAAAACCAAAGTTAACTCTGTTAGTTTAACCACTTGCTATCACTTAAGTAAGAAGTGATAAGCACTAGAGTAATAAAAGCAGTCAATAATCACAAAAGCAGTGGTCAGTGGAACAGTGGCTCGTGCATTATGTGTCGACCAAATTGCTGTAAACTGCAGATTTTGTACTTCTTCTTTTAGGTGAAAATGACCGATTTCTACTTACTGTTGTACTGAAAATCATTGTGGAAAATGTTCTCAAAAGACTGCTGTGAACTGAAAAAAAAAAAAAGTACAACTTTGAATATTTAATTTAATCATTTTCTGATAGTATAAAAGTCAGATTCACTCATATTCCTTCTGTACCTGGAGTCTGTCAAAAACAGTCCTATTTTTCAGTTCTTAATAGTCAAGTTTTAGATGAAAGAAGTAATTTCTCAATAAGTATTACTAGTATGCCATTCTTGAAGTTTTTTAAGCGGAAATTCTAGCATTTGATCACTTTAACTCTTATCTGATCAAACTAGCATTTGCAAGTCTACACCTAAACTAGCAAAACCAGTATTTGGAATAATCTTCAGTGCGAAGAAAATTATAATTACCTAGGTGGTCTGCATGATCACAGCTTGCATTTCTGTGTCTTAGAAGAAAAGCAGAAAATTAATTAGTTAATGTTAGTGATACTCTTTGAAGATGAATAGCTGTATAAAAGTACTGAGAATTATTACAATTAACTGCTTCTCACATTTAAAAAATTGAAGTACTGTAACTGAACTAAAGGGGATGCCACTGTTTGCAATTCCTTGGGCCCGCTCCCCAGGGTCTAGCTGATGGGTTGAGGGGAAAACAAAATACAATCTGGGCAGATCATCAGCGTACAGGACTGCAGGACCCTTTGGGAATGGCCGAAAGTGTGCAGGCTTCTGCATCCAGCAGTGGCAAGGAGCCGTTCTTCAGCTGAGGACTGCAAGAGAAAAATTCTCTGTCCCCTTCTGCCAACAAATACCTTTTCCGTCGCTGTGGGGATACCTCACAATATGGGAAATGGACCTTTGTTTGTCTTCTTTTTGGAATGTTTGCAGTCTTCTCTGAAACATTTGAGCTGAAGTTCAGCTGAAATTATTTCTGAGGAAGACTTCTGGTTTTGACAAATCAGCTTTTCAATGTCAAAAAAAAGACTTTGTCAAAATGGCTCTGACCTATTCTAGATGCAGTAGTTCACTCCCTGGACCTTGAAGGTGCCTCGCAGGCACTGCCTCTTCACAGACAATTACTATGCTGTACTTTAGCACTTTCATCTGTTTGTAGCTGTCCATTCATTGTGTCCTTCAGAATACGTTTTCGTGTTATTCAAACATGGTACTATGTTGCAATTGCCACCTAGAGATTTATTTTATGTGGTTTCAATTGAGTTTACAACATCTGGTGTAGATTTCATTCGCAGTCAAGTTGCTTTATTTCATTAAATACAATTTTTTAATTTCTTAAATGCTTTTAGATCATAGGAACGAAAGAGCTAAGGAACTACGAGATGTAATATTCAAATTATGTATAATAATATTAGCATATAATTCAGTGAGAATGAATTGACAAATTTAGATTCTCCTTCTACATTGTGAGCCACCTTTCCTGGAACTATTCATAATTCAGACACATTAGAAGAGCTCTTGACAGTGGTATTTTATGGACTGTTGAATAATCATAATTTAAACTATACATTTTCTTAAGATTGCTCAAAGGAGCTACATAGTGAAATTTCTGTTCATTGATTGCTTCGTAGTTCATGAAGAATTGCTTGTGTTTGCAAAATCAGAAATAAGCTTCTCCTAGTACTGTCATTGCTTTTAAAATTTGCTTCATGGAAACACATTGTTCAGTGAACTAAATTGCCTGCATACCAGCAACAGTAGTCTAACTTTATTGTGCAGGTGAAAACCAGTTCCTGATGGCAAGCTTAAACTGATTGTCATGGCTACCTTGAACTTTTACTGATTTTCTTGTGTGAATAGTTAATAGAAGTTTATAGATTTTCAATTGGATTTCTTTCAAAAACTGTGAAAGTTATGAATGATTGTGCATATGTGTTTATAGGGCCAATGTTTTAGTCTTTGCATACACAAAGGGCACTGAAAGTCAGCAGTGAGAAAAGATGCAGACTCCTTAAAAATGAAACAAATCACCCTGGCAAGGGGACTGGGGTTTGCAAAGAAAATAGGAAATTTAGTGATAATTAAACACAGTAAGAGGAATAGTCTCAAAGTTAATTAGATAATTGGAAACAGAGAGGAAAGCTGCGACAGCCCTATTGCTCTGAGCTATTTCGCTAAAGGAGTCAACTGTGCAGAGATAACCAGTGTTCTGTGCTGGGGAACAATTAAGGGCTGTGGCCACCTCACGTTGCCTGGGGTAAATGAAACCTCTTCAGAGACTAATGAACAGAGGTGGATGTTTGCAGTGGCTGAGCCATCGCCAGCGTTACAGCACCAAACAGCTACACTTCATCATGGTAGCGCTAGACAAGAATGACCTTTTAGGGTCTTTAGCCATCATATTCACCTGAATGCTACATTTATATCTGGATGTCAGGTGTGAAAAGATTAATAATATGTCTCTCTGAATGTAAATAAGAAAGGAGCTGTCTCTAGCTCCGGGCTGAGGTGCAAAAGCACAGCGCTATCCTGAAACCTGATCGGTCACTGTTCACACTACCTGTTCAGCCCTGACAACTGGTCTTCATGAGAGTGAGCACAAGGGCTATGACAAGGGGAAGGTGTGTACTCAGTATTATCTTGTGGCACAGTCAGGCCCATTCCATGTAGCAAGAAGAGATTTTGAACTCTTCTGCTAACCGCAGTGTTAGGCTAAGGAAGTGCTGCATTAGCTGAAGGAGGATCAGTAGGAAATGGTAAAAAATATTTTAAAGAATACCTTGCTTAAATATAGCCATTACTCACACAATACCCAGGTGTGATCACAACAAAATAATATGTATGTCACTATCTTCATTCCATGCCTTTGCATCATTAGATATTCCAGTGCAATTCTATCCTAACAGGTAAGAACCAGTAAATGCAGTAGGTTGGATATTGCAGTATCAAGCCTTGCAGTTAAATTCCGTACTACTGCCCTTGCCTGGCACTGACTTCTTTGGAGCAGTTGTGTTTTATGTACTAAATGGAACTATGTGCCAGCTGAAATACAACTTGTAATGCCTTGGACCTGGAATGCTTTATATCTTATGAAAATGTAAATTGCTTAGTAGATATCTTCTTTCATTTCTTAATTAAACATTTTCCTAGGAAAATTTTTATTCTTGCAGTGTGCTACATATTGAATCTTCTTAAATAACATCCTTGAACTAAAAGAAATACAGTCTTTCTGGCTTTTTTCCTTTTCTCATATTTCTAAATTTTATTTCTCTGTTCTGCTATCTAGATACTACTGACAAAAATAAAAGGAATCATCTTAACGCTTTTCTGTTCAGTCTGAATTTTGGCTGAACTTTATTATGATGTTTCTATTGTTTGTTCTTTTTCTAGTTATTGAAATGTCTTCACATAGAAAAATTTTAATGAAAGCAAGCCTTTTTCCAGTATCTCCATGAAGTCTTCATGCTTTTATTCATTACACCACAATGTCTGAGAGAAAAAGAAGAGAATGCTATCTAGAAAGCCAAGTATAGAGTGCAATGAACTAACCCCAATTTATTGTGGAGGCTTTTCTGATTTTGACAAGTGACACAACTAATTGTAGAGTGCAGAACCCTGTCTACTCCTGTCAAAGTCCAGGTGCTCCACTTAAACAATTCAAACTTCAGAGTAGTCAAAACCAAACTTCAGACAAGTCACTGCTGCTTTCAAGCTGCATGCGCAAATGTAACCAAACCATACGCACATCCTCCAGGAAGATACTTGGTGTAGTATGTTCCTTTGGCACTTGCACATCTAATCCTCTCAAAGTTACACGCACAAATCATCATCCTGAGAAGTTACCTTAGGCTACAGATGGGAAAAATTATGCCATCATGTTTCTACACAATAACATTCCCCCAGAAGAAACAGGACCTAAATGATATCCCATGATATCCTCCTAGGGAAGCTGAGGAAGTGTGGGCTGGATGAGTGGTCGGTGGGGTGGATAGAGAACTGGCTGAATGGCAGAACTCAGAGGGTTGTCATCAGCGGTGCTGAGTCTAGTTGGAGGCCTGTAACAAGTGGTGTCCCTCAGGGGTCAGTACTGGGCCCAGTCTTGTTCACCTTCTTCATCAACGACCTGGATGAAGAGTTAGAATGTACCCTCAGCAAGTTTGCTGACGACACCAAACTGGGAGGTGTGGTGGATACACCAGAAGGCTGTACTGCCATTCAGCGTGACCTGGATAGGCTGGAAAGCTGGGCAGAGAGGAACCTGATGAGGTTCAACAAAGGCAAGTGCAGGGTCCTGCACCTGGGGAGGAACAACCCCATGCATCAGTACAGGCTTGGGGT
>Ga0065711_1040909_pt1 | contig 16561 bp, 11 predicted proteins | sample Hoacrofraction12_FD_59098 | JGI IMG/M metagenome (GOLD analysis project Ga0065711, IMG submission 59098) | Hoatzin crop microbial communities from Cojedes, Venezuela - Epithelial fraction 12 v2 (version 2) | ecosystem: Host-associated > Birds > Digestive system > Esophagus > Crop | place... | reverse complement strand
AAACTAGTCAAAAAAAAAAAAAAAAGAAAATTGACAGTTTGATGTCGAACATATGAGTGAGACTCAATCTCTTGGAATCAAAAAGAACAACATCTAGTTCCCCTCAAAATATTAACTCTTCATAATTTGTCACCAGCTGCAGCAAAACAAAAAAAATTTTCCCAATTGATGCAGGTACTTGCTATTGCAGTGTGTTGATTAGGCAACTTCCCTTCCTCCTTGAGGCCCAGGATAGGAAAAACAATCCATGACAGGATTCACAGCTCTGTCTTCAAGGACAGGCACAACCTTACATCAATTTAGTTTATTTCTCTACCTTCATCTTCTCAATTTTGTCTCTAAATAGGACATAGACGTCTCTAAAAAAGCATTTCCAAAGAAATGCTAAGTATTGACAAGGCTTGCCATCTGCCATATAGGTTGGGCCAGTATTTCATTACCTTTCTTCTAGGAAAACGCATGTTAGCTCTGGGTTGAAATTGTCAAACTTCAGCTTTTCACTAGGAGTTTTCACTATTCTCTTCAGCAAGGTTAAAAACAGTGCTATCGAGTATTGTTCTCATGAGCAGGTCACTTTGTGAAATAAATCAAGTTATCTCTCAGTCTTCTACTCAGGAGGCTGAATTTAAGGTCAAATAGCTAATATCTCAAATGCTGAGGTATTTAGGTGGCTTTTCTCTATACATTGCATATTGAGCTAACAGACTATCTGGAAGAGTGTGAAAAATAGAAAAGACATACTCTTGCCAATTATAGGCTACAACTAAACTAGGACATAAATACGTAGTGTATTTCATTTCATACATCTAAATATTAATTTATTTGTCCCAAATATATATGACAAAATAATGGCAACACAGCAGTCAAATGTAAGCAAGAGTCATTGATACTTAAAAGCAAAAGCTTTTGTCAACAGTTATAACAAATAATCAGCAAATAATTGTAGTGCTGAAATATCTAGACAAGAAAATTCTGAGTATTGAATTAACCCCAGCAGTAGTTTCAAGTCATTTGTGTGCTCTAAAAAAACTCGTTTTTCAGTAGTAAAGACTTTAGGATAAAGATCAGTTTCCCCATTACTAAAACTAAGTGAATTATAGACCGATGGGATTTTTATCTAGTGATCAAATAGTTGTTTTACTTCTTTATTGCTGTGAAAATACTTTGTCATTCATTAGGCATCTCATATTGCTTTAAATGAGTAATTTACCACAATGTTCATTAGATTTGCTTCTCATTTCAGTGTTGTCATGTTAAGTAAGGCACATAACAATAAACATGAAACAAATAAAATAGAAAAATAAAATTAGAAAAATAGTAGCTGCATAATTTTCCTAAACACTTTTCCTTGCCACTATTCCAAGCAGAGTTAAAAGCAGTCTGTTTCTTGCCATCTCATTCAGCTCCAGAAAACAAACCTCTACTGCCCTGCTCAGTGAATTAACATGGATACTAGTAAAGCTACAAAACCAACATAGATTGCTCTTGAAACAAGCTTTCGGAAATAATGCAGTGGCTTTAAGACCTAGGAAAAAGGGCCTGAAGGGATCTTTTGTCACCAGTTTGAAAAACTTCTTGTTCTCTGAAGAATAATTCTGGGGCATTTCACAAGTAGATTTCTCACACTAATGCCCCTTCAACGGTATTGCTTCTGGTAGAAGTTATCTTGATTCATTATGTAAAATCTTTCCAAGACACACAGCCTATCAACGCTTACATTAATAGAGACCATTGGTTTGTATTTAACCTCCTGTTTAATTTTCCAGCAGAAAACAGAAGAGTAGAGACATTTTTTACCTTCCAGATTACTGAATCTATTATTGCTCAGTGGTGACTTAAAGCATGATGGCCTTACCCACTAGACACACTCTGGGTATCACTTGTAGTGCCTGCTTGCATCAGCTTCTCATTTTAATGATTTTGAGGAGAGGTGAAGTGAAGCAAAGGGTTAAGCCACAAAGTGCACCATGATTATTTTATTATTATTATTTAAAAAAGCTTGAAAGCTTATTACCTCCTTACATTACACTTATTTGGACCCCACAAAGTCCAAATTTTTCTCCAAAACCTCCTTTTCAATGAGTGATGGAGTAGTTAGCAGCTTTTTGTTAAGCTGTTTTTTAGCATCTGGGAAATGAGTGGGAGACAAACCTCTTTGTAGGGAAGCCTTCTTTTCTCTGAGAAGGACTTTCTTATTCACTGCAGCCCCATTTGAAATCTGCAGTCCAACACCAAACAGAGTTATTTCAAAGCAGCAACTACTATTTCACTGTAATTGGTGTGGCAATAAAATATCAGTCATGACTTGAGCTGTTTAGTCTTGCATGACAAAATAGGAGTAAAGCACTACAAGACTTTTGCTTGTTTGTCTGAACAGGCTACATTATTTATGCTGAGAACAACAGATTGTATGGGATTGACATATCCTTCCATTTTTGTCCATGTGTCAGATGATAGCAGTGAACAAGAAGATGTAAAGTCAGTCATGCTTTATCCGCACGGGACACACATCAGTCAGTATAGCTGCACCATACGCTGTGAACACATGCAGTGCTAGTTTTAGACAGTACACAGATCTGTCTCTTATCTGGGGCAAGTTATAAGCTTATAATAGTTGTAATGAGTTAGACTGGAAAAAAATACACACTGTAAATCCATCTCAGGTGGAATTACCAAAAAACCGATCTCTAAAGGCTGTTTAGGTGACATTGAGATGTTGAGACAGTTTAGCTCAAACTTAGGTCAAACTGGCAGCATAGTAACTTGGAGCTCAGCTGGGGTCTGGTGCACCAAATTTATAGTGAGGATATCTTTTTCAACCATATGGTTGTATGCAGCAGAAAGTTTCATCTGTTGATGTCCCTGAGTGTAGTGTGTCCCCCCTTCCCCTCAAAAATAAAGGAAAAAGAAATAAATGCCAGTTCTAAGGATTCAGTAGTAAAGGGCAATAGAAATCAAGCAGGAGTTGATGGTTAACCTGGAAGCTATGAGACCTGGAATTTCAGAATAGCCACGGTGCTGTAGAAGTGATCCAATTAGTAAGAGACACCTATGCTAAAAAGCTGAAAGACTAACATTTTACTGGAAAACTGAGAAGAGTGACTGTAAAGTATAAGCTCTGCAAAGGAAATTATTCAGACTATACATCTTCAGCCTGATTGATTTCTGCAGGCAAAGCACAGTGGAGGATACAGGAATAGTTCTTTTAGTAAAGCACACTGGATGTTCAAACATGGGAAAGCAATGACTGCAATGAAGCCTCTAGGACACAGAAATAAACACTAAAGCTGAGGGCAAAAATAAATTTACTGGTGTATCTGGATCATAAGCAAGAATCAGTACCCAAAGGCAGATGGTAAATTAATGATCTTTATTCAGTGTGTTTGGAAGGAAAGAAATTCCTTCAGCCACACTTACGTGCAACAAAATGATTTGTTATATTTAAGACCATGCAAAGCTGAATTAGTCTGGAGTGGGGACTTCAGTATACTTATGAGAAACTGCTGGAATCAGAGAGGCTTTGTAGACTAAAAAGATCTCCGAGATAATACAATAAAAATTTCTTCATGGGCTTGGGAAGAAAGTACAGCTTTATGCTGAGAGTGGTTAGTGGTACAGCCTTGATGATGACTGAGAAACAGCTGCAGGTCCCACCAACTCTTCACAGAAAACTCACCGTATCTGGAGAAATACTTCTTGAGCTGGAAGCTCTGTTGGCACAGATGTGGTGAGGTATGGTATTACTGTACATCAGGAAGCTCTTGGACAGTAGGTATATGCACCTGGGAAGTGTACTTATACTGAGTACTTGAAGAAGGGAACATACCATGTATTTCAGAGACCTCTTCAAGGCAGCAGGGCTGCAAGGAAGAAGGCGTAGACAGACAAAAACAAATCTTCTGTCACCACACAAGACTTCTGGGAGGTATGTAATCTGTGTATCTAATGCTCTGCACTAAGAGCAGTTTGGCATGGAGCAGAGTCAGATAACACCTGTCTGTGCCTCATGTCAGCTCAAGTATTCTGCAAGGTTTACTGTGATAATAGCAAATTAAAGCAGAGTCTTGAGCAAGGAATAAGCTGGCACTCTGTTTCTGTCAAATTATTTCCTTTTTGTTTTACAAGAAACAATCTTCAAGGAAAAAAGTTATGGTGATATTACTGTTCTGCCTTTGTGGGTAGTAATATTATCCATAGGTCCTTTTCCATTTGTTTTAAACTACAGTTTCTTCTTCACTAGCATTTGAAGCTTCAATGTTGCCAAATAAGGTATTCCTAACTATGTATGCTGGAAAAGTTGTGTACATGTAAAATGTAATCCATGTAGATTTTAGAGAGTTTTCATATATTAATCAAATGACACTTAATATATAGTCACAACTGTTGTAAACACTAATGTTTTCTGAGAAGGACATGCAACAATAGCAAAAAAAAAAATCAAACAGGATGCATCAGATGCATTGGCAGCCCAACAATATATCAAGAGATATTTACAAACATTACTTCCAGTGTCAGCAAACTTACTGGAAACTTGGCTGGCACAAAACAATTTTCTATGCAAACAAACAAGATTTAGATTCTCTTTTAGTGACCTTTGTCACATTCAGCTTCAATTCAGAGAACTGGTAATCAAACATCACAGCAAATAACCCTTAGACATAGGGCCAAGGAGAAGTAGATATACTTTAGATGCATTGGGTAGCTCAGTGAGGGAGTGGCAGATGCAACCTTTAAAAGAATAGTATAAAATTTTTGCTATTGCAGTATATTATACAGGCAGGTTCTTTCTATCATACTCAAATCACTGTTTGTTCCATTACTTTTGATCCTGAGGTAAACTGAACAGTAATCAGTGTCATTGACCCCTGATTGATTAACTCCTTTCTTCAGTGGTCTCTGAGGTTAATACCAGTTTTATTACCTTTTTACTGAGTAACTTTATTAAATGTCATGGTGCAGCACTAAAAGCCATTGACTGAAAGAACACCTGCAATAGTCTATATGGAAACAGAATTCCAGAGTATTTGCCACTGTTTAATATGCTGCTGTCCTCATACTTGTGTATATTTCTAGTGCAAACTGATAAAAATTATTTCCTAGCATATTACAACTTACTAAGCCTCAATACTAGCAGAGGACAAAGGGGAACACTGGTATGCTTCTGTGAATTACTTGTTTTGGGAACCAGTGAGCTTCCCAAGGAATTACAGATATAATTCAGTGTCAGTGCACTTCCAAAGCCAGTTTGCAGCTGAACAATCAGCAGACCTGAGTTCCTGCCTATGATTACAGCATGACATTAGCCGTAAACCGTACGTAAGCAACTTCTGATATTGAGTTTTTATAAGAAATCCACATAACTATAGGCTTTTGCCATTGGCACAGCACACAAAACTGGAATAATGCCCACTGAATTGCAAATACAAAGTGTGCATATTCATATAATCATGCATATTAATATAGTAGTCTCAAGGGTTGTTGGAAACTAAAGCAAGTGGGAGAAAAAAGGAGACTGCAAGGATAGTTTAAGATAGAGGAAGTGACTGATTAAGGAATAGTATCAGAAGACTCCGTTACATCAATATCCTTTCAACCTCTTCCCCAAAAGTGAGAAAAAAAGACAAACCAACTTGTTTCAACTTCTTCCAGCTTGTACAGTTCTCATGACAATCCCCACCTCATGCATCACACTGGCTAGGTGTGTCAGGGCCCTGCGGACACTGATTGCCTTAATGGCCCTGAACAGCTCCACCTGGTTGCTCCCACAGCCCTGAGGTGCCATTTAAGCTCTCCCTAGGGCCTTTAGTTTGTGATTTTTGTGGGGCTTTTGTTTTACTTAGGTGCTTGCTTATACTCTGTAGTATTTTACTTTGTGGGATGGTATCTCTTGGTATGGTACTTGCCTTCAAGGTAACAGATTACTTTTGCATTTATTTTATTTTTTTTTAGGAAACCTTTAAATGTAGACAAACATGGCTACACTAAAGCTTTTGAAATTAGTTGGGAGGGGAGGAAGTATGCTACCACGAAATGGAGAAAAATACACTGTCACTCTTGTCCTGGTTTTGGTGGAGGTGGTGTTAACTTTCCTCCTAGTAGCTGCTGTATTTTGGAGTTAGTATGAGAACAATGCTGATAACTGGTGTTTTCAGTTGTTGCTATGAAATCAAGGACTGTTTCCAGTCTCTTGTATTCAGCTAATGAGCAGGTGTGCAGGAGCTGGGGGAGGACATAGCCATACAGATAGCCCAAGCTGGCTGATGGAAATATTCCACGCTGTAGACATCATGCTCAGTGTAGGAATGGGGTTCGTGGGGGGCAGAAAGCTATCTGCTGTTTCTTGTTTCTGTGAATTTGAAGTTTTGGGGGAATTGTGCAAAAGTCCTGATTTTGGGGTTCTATGACTGCTGATTGTGCTGTGAATTGGTTGTTGAGTGGTGAGAAAAACTGTGTACAGTTTGTTTTGCATGTTTATTATTATCACTGTTATTATAATTATTAGTAGTAGTATTAGTATTTCCTTTGTTGCCTTATTAAATTGTGTTTTTCTCAACCCATAAATTTTACCTCTTGTCCCTTTCTCCTCCCCACGCTGCTGAAGGGGAGGGGTGAGCAAGCAGCTGTTTATTGCTTAGTTACTGGCTACTGGGTTAAACTCTCATATCTCTCTACCTATGAAGCTCAGCATTGTTTGAATTTGCTGTTATGTGCTTGAGTTAGAATAGGTGTTTTTCACTGCTTGACTTTAGTCATATGATTTTAGAGCCTTGTCTTCCTGCCTTCCGTCGGAGAAGGAAGTGAACATGTTCCTGTGAAGAGATCTGCTAATTACTTTGGTGATCCTCAAAAGCTGCTAGTTTTCCAGCATCCTTTGGTCGCACCACTCTGCCATTGCAACTGTAAGCTGACACTGATGTAATGAGGAGGACTGTACTCCACTAGTACAGTGTCATATCCAGTAGCACCAGTTTCAGCTCTGCCATTAGGAAAATTTATAATTAGAACTGGAATATGTCAATAGAGGTTGTTTTTTCCTCTTTCTTATCTTTGAATTTAGTGTTTTAAAGGCTGGACTAATGTCTCCTTTTCTGTGAAGTCCTGGGAACAGGGAGAACTTTCAACAAGAGTCAGAAAAGGCTGTGCAGTCAACAACAAAGTATTTATGGTGTCCTCTCATCGAAGTACTTTGTGAGCTGGGGCTTGGATGAAGACTAGTTTGCTGCATCAACATCTCCCAGCTATTTGCAGATAGACTCATGTTTGCTTGCCTTTGGACCTGGGCTGGTAACGTGGGCAGATTGCCAAGTTAATGTGGCTGCATGACCTTATGGTCAGCATGATGTTATGATGAAAAGAGGCTGGCTAAAGTGGGGGCAGAATGGGTTTTACTGTCCCTGACAAAAGCAGGGGCACTACTGATTCAGCAAAGAATAGGATTTGTGGTGTGAAAAGGGTTTGAGGAGGTATAACAAATCTTGTGGCAGCTTTTAAGAGGTGATAGCATAGTGTGGTTTGTATTTCACTTACTATTTTGGAAAATGGGTGCATTCTGTTCTCCTGTAATTATTACTGTCCTTGAGAAAAGTTTATCCTGGAGCTTGTGGCAATGAGTATGCGCAGCTGGGGGAGCTGCTGGCAGCCACTGCTGTGCCAGCTCCCCCCCACCCCTGGAAGCTTGGGTAGATCAGAATTAGGGTAAATAAGCATGTCAGAGAATGAAACTGGCATTTATATTGCATATGAAGTGTGAAAGGTAAGTGGTGTATTAGGTAGCTGTATATGGTACCCAATCAGCATCAATTTGGAGCCAGGGGCTTATCCTGATTTTTCTCACAGAAGCTGTGGCAACAAGTGCTAGCACTAGGAGCGATGGAAAATAAAAATGCCGCCGGAAGCCATCTGCCTTTAGATCTGCTGACAGAAAGTGAGGCCTAGGATGTGAGAACTGTAAGGAACATCCAACATGGTCTGCTGTGCACAAAATTGGGTGATGGGAGAGGTGAGGTGAGGCAGCTGTATTCACTATTAGCATAGCTTGAGAATAGTGGAGGTTGTTAAAAATAGTCTAGGGAAAATAACTCTAAATATATTATGGGGGGGATAGAAGATTAGAGAGGGTTGACTCAATGGATGCCTGTGCTGTACTACAGAGGAATCTAGGTAGCTCTTTCTCATCTTTGGTGCCTGGGAATGAAAACAGGCAAAACTTCCTTAATGAAGGAAAAAAAAAAAAGCCATATTCATGTATGCGAGATTAAGTGGTAGGGAGTGTTTGTTTTTTGGTTGTTTTTTTTTTTTGCTTGGAAATGTTATTTTCTAGTATTCATGGCTACCCAGTACAACACTGGTTTTTATTTTATATGCCAGCATAAATGACAATTGACTATATTGACATGTTTATTTTCTCTAGGTAAAGCTCAAATATGGTATAAAGGAATGCCCCTCACCAACTTTCCCTGAACTGAAGCCTTTTAATAATCCAGCTCCAATATAAGCCAGTAGCTTGTATTTTCCTCCTTTGGCTTAGTTTTTAAGTTGGCTCAAGCCTTGTGCTTTCTGCTGGCCTTGTGGTCTGTAGAGTGAAATGAAGGATGAGAGTTTATTGGAAAGCGAGAAGTCCAGAGATGTCTCCAGACTGCCACTTAATTCAATACCTGTGTCCTTCAGGAGCTTCCACAGCTTTAAATCTGTTTGCATTCTTGTCCCTTTCTGACTGTCACTTTCCTGACAATTCAACCATTTTATGAATTCCTTCCAGAGGCAAGAAAGTCTTATGTCTACAATGCGTTTTACACCTGAAGTTCCTCATATAATATATCAAATGTCAAGAAGAATATTAGTTGCACTGAAGTGCTGGACCTTAAAAGCATTTCAGCTGCAATCTTGACAAGTTGAAAGTTTATTAAAGCAAGTTTGTATATGACAAAAAGTAAATTTAAGCTATGCTCTACCTAATACCTTCCTCCGATGATGCCTCTCAAATGCCTGGTGAACACCATCTTCTTTACTGCCCCTCTCAAAAAATGGAAAACTATTAACCTGGATTAGTAGCTGAAACTCTGGACTAGCACAGCTGATAAAAATTCTAATGAATGGTTTTAACAGTCTGCACATGCTGTCTGAGGTATGTTTGTTTCATCACTTTGGAAGTGAATAGACTTCAGTGCATTCATTTGTAAAAGTTGAGATTATCCCTTTGCCCTGTGGCTGGCAGAGGGAAATCAGGGTAGATCGCAGAGTCAGAGATGGGCAGCCTTGATGTAGGCTGCTAATCAGGATGGCTAGAGTGTAAAGATTTAACTCTGGATCCAAATGAGACAGCAAACTGATGAGAATATAGGCCCAAAGTGTACTATTTTTAAGAGGAAATGTAGGGAAATTCATAACCTAAACTCTGACTTCCTAGTTCCCTGGAGAAGCGGAGGGATGCATAAATGTAAAATATTACTCTAACATGTTCCATAACAGTTCTCTGTGTGCAAAACAACCAATGCAAGTGAAAAGTTTGGCTTGTTTATTGTATCTATGTAACATCAGCAATAATTCCCTAAATAAATGTTTATTTGTAGCAGAAAATGTAGATAAGAAGTTGAGCCAGATATCTCTATTTCATGCCATTATGCCTTTAAAAATTCTTCCAAACAAAGATAAAACACTAGCACATTTTTAAAATAGGCTTTAAATTTTGAATATTCCCATATTAATGACATCAGGATGTTTACTCAAAATTTTGGAACAAGTGTATTTAAAAAAAAAAAAGGCTGTCAGGAGAGGTATTACTTCTAAATAAAGAAAATTAAAACTATTACTCAGCAGCTCCTGCTTCTGAGCTAGGTAAATTAAAGGACTTAACTGAACTCAACTTTTCAGGAGGGTTGAACTTTAGCTAAAATTTATACTTCCTACCATTATGCTATTACTTTATTTACACTTCCTCTTCTAGCTGATAATACCTAGTTCTTGTATATATTGGTTTATAAAACACTTTGATAACATTCAAGATGAAAAACTACATAACTAAAAAATCATTTATTACTGTAAGTTCACATTTTTGTCTTCAGTGCTATAATATCTCACGGACCAATCTATTCTTAATTAGGGCTGTTGAGTATTGTGTTAAAACTTTCACTTTAGAAACTATGCCCATGCACTTTTGTGCTAATCACATACCCTGAACCACATAGTTTTTAGTGCTATAAAGTAGCCATATATTTTCTTGGCACAATACAGCTGAACAATAGCTTGCTTGGCAGAGGAATGAGGAATGTTCATGTTCATCTACATAGAGGTTATGATGTGAAAACATATTCATCGTATATTTAGCAGAAACATGTGTTTATAATATGTGTGTGCAAGGGAGGAGACAAATGAAACAGAAGCAGACGCCCCAGGATGACACAGCAAAGACACACATTCCAGTAGCTCAAAACTCTTCCTAGCTATTATAGTCTTCAGCTGGAATGGGACCCAAAATCAAAGGTGAAATGAAATCAGACTGTGCAAAGTGTGTAACTAGCATATGGGACAATGCAGGCCCTTGTCAATTTACATAAATCAAAACCGATTTCATTTGGTCCTTGGAGGGTTTTCCAACTGCAATTCATGTGATATTACCTGCTTTCAATCTGGACTGTATCCAAAACAACAAGTGAATATAAATCATATCCATTCTGCGCGCACAGAGTGTTAAGTAGGTGCAAGTAGTTGGTCCATTATTCTGTCCTGGATTTAAACTGTAGCAGTTCTGAGTAAGACTTGGGAAAAGAAGTGCACTAATTGCTAGGCTGTGGAACTGGTCACTTGTTACTTACTTCTTTTTTTCTTTCATTCTTTGTCAAACAACTTCAGAACTCCAGGACAGATGGGAAGTGTCTTTTGCCTTTCTTTCATCCCTGCGTCTTCCTTTCTTCCATATATCCCCACAACTGTAGGAAATAGTAACTGGAACATTAAGATTGATGTGAAAGGGAAGAACCAGGACTAGCTGTGTGTGGAAGTACCAGAGCAAAGGGCAGAGGAAAGGCTGTAGCAGTTTGGTGTACTGATGACCCTGTTCACCTTCTTGGGACTCCCAGTGCAGGAGACAGGACAATGGGTAAATCCTAATGACTTACCCAGGTGGGACACAATGGCAGACTAAAATCTCTGTGAACTCCACAATGGTGCAAACCACATCTAAATCCAGCATGCTATTGCCATCTGAAAGAACGCCTTACCAGGACTGGATAGCTGGTGTTCTCTGTCACCCAGGCCATCACATGAGATCCTGGTCAAATCTCCTGGATTCATGTCTCTTGATTGGATGCCAGGCATAATCTGAAATACACATTTTGTAGTTCTTCTGAGTATGCAGTTATAATGGTAAGCACATGAGGGGAAACTGGCTTGGCTTTACAACTAAATTTCCTTCTCTCTTTGTAGCTTTGCTACATGTTTGCTACAATGTAGCAACATTATTTCCTATATAGCCATAAACAAACAAAGAATGATAGGCATGGAAATGAGGAAAATAAGTGTAAATTCCAGTATGTGGAGAGAAAAGTTAAACCTGCTTTCCTACTTAATTACTGTGTTCTAGCAACAAACTTCTAAATAAAAAGGGGGTAGCTGAGCTGCTACCTTCAAGACTGTTTGGGAAGTGAATTTTCGTTCTAATTTCAATTGGTAGAGGAAGTGAATTCCAGGGAGGGAAAACTCAATTTCTCTTATAGATAAAGACAGGATTTTGGACTCTGCATTTCCCTGTGAGGTGGCAGTAGGAAACTTAATATGTACAGGATTGATTTAAGGCATCTCACTGCTCCTTGTACTGCTCTCGATGCCATGTGAAGGTGCTCAACACAGCGTGGAGAGGCTTAGCAGGCAGCTTCTAATCTCCATTTTTGCTGCATCTGCCTAAGAATGAGGTACTGGGTTTCTGAGTTCTTGGATCTGGCCTTGAGTACTCTTGAGCAGCCTATTCATACCACTTCTGAGTGAAAGGCTTCCAGAGGGATAGATGGCTGAGCAGCTGCCAAGCTGTTTAACCTAAATCTGTGCATTGCAGCTGCCTTCAACTTTAAATACATCACACTGATTTACTGTGATAGTTCATCTGCAACTATTTGGTAAGGAATCTCTGCAACAGCTTCTGCATGTTGCGGATTCAACAGAAATTAATTATGACTTCCTAGAGATATCAATGCTGCTAATCGACATACTAATAAATGGCAGGAACCTGAGAAAACAGTTTCGTAAAAAAAGCCCAGATAGGGATAAAACTTGGGAGGTTTTCTCTTTGAATAACAATTTAACAGCAGAAGAGAATAACCTGTGTGAGCTTAATTATTTCCATTCCCTGTCTTTATCTATTGCCAGAAAAATTTAATTAAATCAGAAGACTTCCTCCTGATATGACAACTGCATAACAGCTTACGAAGTTACTTTTAATGGCTTGAAGATAGATGATGTAACAGAGGCAAAGCTCATTCAACTGTACCTAGCAGTGTGCTAATGATGCCTGCTAATGCTGCTGTAGCTAGGATCCTTTGCCTAGTATAAAGGGCATGTATTTTTCCTGAGAATGCAATAACTATGCATGCTATGGGCAAATATATTTTAAGCAGTATTTACAACACTTGGATTCAATAATTCAAAACTTGCAACAAAAGAGGAAGACAGACACATTTGGGAGTTTGGGAATCCATTTTCCCATGTTACCATACTTGATAATGTCCAAATAAATATTTGGAAAAACTCAAATTCATAATGAAAAATTAATATAAATGGTTTTGGTATTTGATAAACTGTACTGCTGTAAACTGATGTCAGAAGTTTAGAAACCAGATTTCTCATAAGTTGGAAGACAGATTAGGGAATGATTCTACCTTTAAAAATTCACTCTTCATTTCCTCTAGGAAGAGAGACTGGCAATATTGCAAGGACATTTTGAAGCGTATTCATTGACACTTCAGTAAGTGAGTTTTATGGGATTAATCTTACATTTATATTAATATTATTTATACTTACCTTTATATTGCCCTACCTGTCCTAATACTTGAGTATTTAATAAATTCTAGCAAATCATTTTGGCAATAGAAGTGTCTTTCTCAACAATTTTGCTATGCAATGGAACAGGATGGTAGAGAAAAAATAATTTGAAGTCTGTCATCACGTATTCATACACAAGCATCGTAACTATGGCACAGAGGTATCTATTGGAAAAAACAAGCAGACAAAACCCTGAAGATCCATTCAAAACCCACATGCAAATCAGAAAAGCACAACTGAATTTATGCATTAGAAAGTTTTTGTTGAACTCTTACCAAGCAGATTTTAAATATGGATTATCATGTGAGAGTTTACGACCTTTTTTGGTAGCTATAGTTTTCATTACAAATCTTCAGAATACCCAAGGCCAGGACTGTGAGAGTTTCTTTACTTGTGCATTCCTACTGGAAGTAATTTTACTAGTCCTGAATTCCAAGTTACTGTGAATAAGTCTGGTTTTTTAGGCATGCTTTTCATTAGCTAGGAATAAAGGGAAAAGGAAGCCACCATCAATATATAAATTATAAATCAAACTGTCACCTTGTCAAATAGTTTCAGAGCTCCCTAAGGATCTTTAACTCTTTGTAAAAAAGGCCAAGGGAAACTCAAGCTGTGGCTGCTCTGGTGTTTTTAGTTATTTTAACAATGTTTAAGTAGGTATTGCAGCATATACTATATGGGATGCATATATGAAAGTTTATCTGATAGGGAGAATGTTTAGTAGTTAAAGCAGGCGACTGGAAGCAGGGATTGCTAGCTTAATTTTATTACTGGGTCTGCTGCTGAAAAGAATTTCCCCAAAAAATGTTAAAAGCCCTGCTTTTTTTGCCTTTTCTGTGCTTGAGGTCCCAGTTCTGCCATAGTTTTAATGGCTTTGGACTTTGACCTTTGTTTTCTTTATTTACTTTATGTAAATAGGGCTAAGTGTTCAGTAATTATTGTGAGAAACTCAAATGCTACAGCGCTGTGGACAACATAAAAACAAAGAAAGGTTACCTCTTTCTCAGGAGTCAGAAGGTTAAATAGCTTTGCTAAGTTGTGTAAAATACACAAATATTCCTCAATGAAGTAACATTTATTCCCTGAAAGCAAATTTTTGTTAAATTTGAGTGGCATACTAAACTGAGCAGATGCACCTCTGAAGATATTCCTTGCATTGTTTTGGTTTACATAAAACTCTCAGATATAGTTTTATTTTTTTAAAAATTTATGTTGATAACTACATAGTAACATGACTACTGTTTCATGCATTACGGCAGCACACTAAATACCATATTGACTTATTCTTAGCAACTGAAGAAGTTATGGCCAGAATAACTGACACAAGAATCATTGTCCTGACACACTAACACTCCTCTCTTAGCGGTGTCTCCCCTCATCTCCACTCCACTTCTTGAATTACTGAAATTGCACTAAGAAGGCTTACTGCTTATTTGCCAGGAAAATGGGATTATGGTTCCTTATTGCACGTAGCCTCCATATTCCGCACAACCCTGTGCTGCTGAGCCATTGATACTCACTAGGCAATAAGCAATGGTGTGAAACTGTAGCTTTCTGCGGATGATGAAATCCCTTTGAAGGTTGAGAGCTTCTCTTTGAACTTGAGTAAAGGGATTCTTATGAGAATTACTTTATGCTTTGAGTGATGTTAAAACGTATTTGTTAGTTAAAAATAAGTGTTTCAAACTGAGGTACTGAAAAAAGTGAAACCATGATTGACCAACATGTAAGTTTCCTCTGTGTAGAGAACCTCTGCAAGGTCTAAGCACTGACTGAACTGTCATTGCAGCACTTTCAAAATGAGCTTTGAAGCAGGACATGATAAGCTTTGGGTGGGCCTCTCTACAGTGAGACAAATCAGCGAGACATATTTTAGCAGCTCCCTTGTACAGCTTCAGTCTGCAATGAAAGGTCTAGCTTCATAAATGAAAGGACAGGCAATTTGCAACTCCCTGCCAAAACTATCAGAGCACAACCACTGTGGCCAGCTGTGATAATGCCTACATGCCTTCACATCTTGTCTTCTGAGACAAATCCATTTTTATCTTTCTTCCTCCCTCCTGCCCCCATTCCCTACCCAACTGACATATCACCAGGTTGTGTCTTGTCAGCCTGTGTCAGTCACATTGCATTACATGGGCAGTCCAGTGCTTCTGATACAGCCTGGTATAATTTACCAAGTGATTTCTCAGCAGAAATGTTAAAGATTAAAAGAAGTTCAATTGTTTTCACTAACATATTTCGCTTTTCAATAATTTTTGGGAAAGCATCATGGAAAAAACCCCATAGGAACTTGTTTCTAAAACATTAGTGAATGAAACAAATACATAGGGACTTGTCTTTTCAAGACATTAGCTAATATTTTGACCATCTTTCTGCTTCCAAGAGACATAAGTTTTCAGATCAACTGTATAAATTGTAAGAATCCATTGACTTTTTTTCATTATGAAGAAAATGCTTATAGAAGGCATATGGACACATGTCTTACTGAATATAGATTATGTGTGTATGCTTCTGTAAAGAATTACAAAACCCTTCAATGTGTAATTTTAGATTTTTACATATTTGATTTTTTATGTGCTTTTTCAATAACTGTGCAGTTAGATTATGCATCATCATTAAGATTTCCCCCATTTACATCTTACAAGGTTTTAAACCAAGCCAACTTCATTGACATCCTAAAGTACAGTCACAGAACTGAAGACTGCTCAAGTAAATTACCCACACTAACTTCTTGGTGTTACACCAGTTAAATAGCTTAGAATTTGAAGCTTCTGTATGAAAGATGTCAGTGTTCTTATTCCCAACAACTTGATGTTAGATCCTTACCCCAGTAGGAAAACAGAGTATGCTTTGTGTTATCTAAAGTCACAGGACACTGTGACTTTGCTGATGTAAAGGTGTGTGATATGCTGTAGTAGAGCTCAGGTCTGAGTTTGAGGCAATATATTCTTCGTATCTGCAGACAAGATGATGGCTTGATGTCTCCATTTTTGCTATTTCCTTCTTTCCCCATGGCAGCTGATATCCACCTATTGTTGCCTCCTAGCTCAGCTTAATTTTACTTACATGAGAAAGGGGAAATAGGAGACAAATCACTGATTCAATGGCAAAGCAGAAGATAAGAAAAAGTAGGCAAACATCTGAAAGGAAATTGGGCAGGACATAACTACTTAATTAGCAATAGATGCTACAGCAAGTAAGAAGATTTACTTCCAGCTGTATTGTGTTAAAGATTGTGTCTTGGTTTCAGCTGCCGCTGGCAACAAAAGCGCCACGCGGCTGCCCCTCCCCCCACCGGCGTGCGGAGGAGAATGGAAAGAAAAAGGCAGAAACTGGTGGGTCGGGATAAGGGCAGTTTAACAGAACAGCAGACAAAGGGAACAGGAGCAACAACGATAAAAATAAGGAGAAAACACAACAACGAACCGCACGACCCAGACAGCCGCTCTCCCAAACAGGACCGGTGCTGCGCCCCCCCCCAAGCCGCGAGTGAGTTCCCGCCGCGCTGCCCCCTCCACCGGAACCCAGC
>Ga0065711_1040912_pt1 | contig 16562 bp, 9 predicted proteins | sample Hoacrofraction12_FD_59098 | JGI IMG/M metagenome (GOLD analysis project Ga0065711, IMG submission 59098) | Hoatzin crop microbial communities from Cojedes, Venezuela - Epithelial fraction 12 v2 (version 2) | ecosystem: Host-associated > Birds > Digestive system > Esophagus > Crop | place... | reverse complement strand
TGTTAAAAACTTAGTGTGTTTGTGTGTGTGTGTGTGGTCGCGACCATAAATGTGTGATTTTATGTTATGGTGTTTGTATTTATGTGACCTGATGGACTGATTTGGTTTTTGTGATCTAATGGATTTGTCTGGACTAAGTAGCTGCCTTTGCATCTTCTCGTTTGGTAACTTTTCCGGTTTTTTACTTTAGACTATTGTATCTGCATTCTGATCTATTGGGGCTGCAGAAGTATTTGATGCAGCAGAAAACAGATGGGGAATTTCTGGCTGGTTAATGTCACTAATCAAAATGTTATTGTTAATTGTTGTAATGATTATGGCAGTGGTTATGTTGGTCCCGTGTATAATACGCATAACACAAAAGGCACTAGAGGCAACTGTGAAGAAAATCTTTGTGATGCAACTAACACAAATTGAGCAAATGTTTTTAAGGCAATGATAAGATAGCTTAGCTTTTTTTTGAAAAGAAAAAGGGGGAGATGTTGGGGTCGATGTAGCTTGAGAATTAGCACGACGAGGCCGCTTACGCAAAACAGCATAACTGAACAGGCCGCTGGAAAAGACAGATAAGAATAGCCATTGAGAAAGTTCTGATAGTGCACATGGTGTGGGTTAGCAAAAACAAGATGTGTTCAAGGACGTGGAGGCAGTCTGTTTCTATTGGCGTTAGAGCACAGTTACCAATCATAAGGGAATGTAGGGCGTGTGAACAGCGTGTGATTTATGTCTGTAGCCTATCTGAATAAGTGTCATTGCATGTACAGATATGGAAAATGTATATAACCGCACAAGCGCAATAATAAAGGAATCTGACTGTGCATCGTATCAATGTGTGTAAAAGTCGTTCCTGTCCTTGCACGGATGCTGAAACTTGGCAGACATGGTGTGCACCCTGAGACCTCTAAACTGCCTAGAGATTGAAAGTTCAACAATTAAAAAAGGATCATTTTCTGTCTTCAGTTATCAGTTAGTCTCTTTTGATGTATAATTCAGGGAAGCAACAATAGTAGATGCAGCTTGTTTTCTGGCTCTTCTTATAGGTCTCTTTTCGCAGTTCAGATAGATAAACAGTAACTTGTAAGACCAGCCTGTGCCATCTTGGCTGTACTGTATATAAAATGGGAGATAAATATCTTTTGGATCTGAGGACACATTTTCTATTTTAATTAAGGACCATGTGGCAAAACCTTATTTATAATGTGCCAAAGGTCAGCATCATGAATTACCAGCACTCGGTAGAAACGTATGCAGTCTTCATTATCTATGGTCCTGATATAAATTATTTAGTAAACTGGAGATTTCCCTTCCCAGAAGTTAATCTTTACGTGCAGAGTAGTCACAATGTTGTTAATGCAACTTTTCATGTAATGAAAAAAACAATATAAAAATTCCTTTTTCCATTGTCAGGTTATTCATTTGTGGAATCACTGGCAGATTTATTTCAAAGCTAAGGAATAGTAAATCCACATAGATAAACATTTTCAGGGAAATGTATATAATATTTACAAAAATGTTGGGTACACGAATATTTTTGCTTAGAAACTCTTTATACTAATTCCCTTGGAATATAGCTTCTAGTCCAGGTTGGCAAAAAGTGAAAACTACATCTTGTCAATATATGACCAGAGGGTAAACTTCTCACTAAGCAACTTTGTTCTTCTAGATGTATTGAAATTGTTATAGTAGCTGTAACATTTATTCAAAATTTTCACATTTATCATATTACCAAATGCTACATTTGTGCTAAAAATATGTTTACCTCATATAATTCTAGGTAGTGATATCTTCCCTTCTATTATGAACTTATTAAAAATGTCATATAAATAAAATTTTGTTTAAAATCTTGGTGAATATGTATAAATTCAAAAAATACTTCCATTTATTATGGCAATATTGTCATAAATGCAGAAATGCCATCTCAGAATTTTCGTCATTTCTCCTTCTCACTAGACTTGAAAATCTCTATCCTGACTTTGTCCAGCTTTCCAAGGCCAAAATGTTTACTATTGCAGTGATTTTTCTTCATCTATGTCCCTTTCCCCCTGTCCCTATCCCCCCACCCACCACCTCTGATTTTAGAGAGACAGGCTAATTTAGTTTCATATGCTTTTTGATTTAAAATTTTGCACCTTCTGAAACATCCTACGTTAGAGAAGAGATAGCTAATGCATCTGGAAGGCTTGAAGTTTCTGTGATTTATGCCTCTATAAATGTAAAAGCAGTTTCATAAAAATCACCAGTGTTTACTTCGAAAAAAACCTTTAGACAAATAAAAGTAGTTATACCGAAACAATATATTGAATGCTTGCAGAAGCTTTCTCTTTGTATAATGCACAGGCATGTATTGTCACACTACAATGTACAAGACTCATTTCAACTGTCTTTGACTACAAGATTTAATGTAAAAGGCAGATATGCACACAAACTCAGCAAACAACAGAATGAATGAGAGTGATCCACTTATTTCAATTTCAAACATGCAGCATGCTATATTGCAGAAGACAACTAAAGCAACTGAGGCAGAATTTTAGTCAGGACTATATATCAGGCATTCTTCCCTAGCATCTTCTTTCCTGAGCCTCCTGTTGATCTTATCATAGTTAACTAATCAGTTTAAACGCATTTTTCTTTATGTTTGCTGTCCTAGGAAAGCCTACACCGTCGTCCAATCTAGAAGACCAGATCTTCATTAAATGTGAAATTAGATGCTCAGTTAATGAAGCTTTATCTCATATTTGATGACTGACAGTAAATCTGCAGTATGTTCTCTGCCTGAATCCCTTAATAGGTTTACAGAGAGTTAACTCTGACTTTGGACTTCCATTAACAGCAAGACTTTGATGGTTGGAATGTTCTGCTTGTTTAATTATTTAGTGGCTCGGTAGCACAAACAGCTTCTGCAAAAGCCAAATGATCATACACAGCAACAAACGAACACCATAATCTTAACAAGATTATCATAATAAAGAGTCATCAGAGAAATTAAAATTATCTGCTTTAATTATGAAATTATAACCCCATTACCTCCTCTGCATGAAAACTGGAATGGGGGAATAGCAAAGAAGAACCCAGAGATGGCTATTATGAACCTGATCGACAATTAAAGAAGGGGAGAAAGAGATTTGCTATGTGGGCTCAAATATTTCAGGTAATTTAATTTGCAGTTTATGTTTCCTACAGATTAGGATTTCCAAAATAAGAACATGGGAACTGTGATTTTTTTCTCTTGTCTTGTCTTTTTCTTGCCTTTTTCCAGGAGACTGTGTTTACCAGCCTACGACAAGCTCAGTTGAAAGCTACAAACTTAAAAGCATACCCTTATTTAAATATGCCTAAAGCTGTGAATTAATTATGCCCTAAATAAGTTATTAGAACAATATTGCCACTAATGCATTATTTATGGCTACTTGTTGAAAAGTTTGTAACAGCAAAAGTACTGAACTGACATTTCTAAAGACATTAACATGAAAACATGGTGAATTTGAAGAGAAAAAAGTATTCAATGAGCAAGATTTTACAAAAGTAGTCTTCAATAATGCATACACTAACCACTTTTTTTTACTTCTACTGTATGCATGTAATATTAGTAAGAATACTTTAAAATTTCTTTATATTAATTTGTATGATGAATAAATAAAAAAACCCCAACATGTCTCCTCAGAGTACATTTATACTTTGGGAAAAACATTTAGTATCATTGTTCTTTCATATTGTAATACATATTTTCATAAGGTTTTATCTTATAAACAACTCAGGTAATAAATTTGTTAGTAACAGGTGTTGTCCCTTAATTTTAAATTTGACACCGTTCTCTATAACTTTACTAAATTAAATTTTTGAATATAAAATAAGTAAAGGCATTATTTTTAGTGAGGTATATAATTTCACTTTTAAATACCTGATTGAAACAGTAGCACAAAAAGACTCTCTTCATAGAAATTATTACAACACATTTATTGTTGAATAACTGACTGAGTTTCTTTCAGAAGAGACTGAAAATAGCCATGAAATCAATTTATCACTCAAAGAGGTCAAGATAAACTGTCAGAGTTTGTTTTAGAGTGTTCAAGCACCTGCAAAACAACAAAAAAAGGGCTACTTAGAATGCTCTTAGTAGTCCATTATCCACAAATACATGCTAATTCTTCCTAATCCGTAAGGTCATTAGTAGAAAAATGAAAAATTCACACTGCTCATGAGAAATTGCCATTTTTCTTGTGCATTTATTGAGTTCTATGGGCTTTTGTCTGCTTGTTCCCAAGAACCAGGATTTACTGGATAAGAGAGCATGCAGGTAATTATTTCACTGCTGAAATATGTCCTCTGAAGAGGAAGTAAAAAAATGTTGCTAGCTATTGTTTGCTAGGATTTCTTTCTGGTTCTGTATACTTCCAGATATACCTAATATGCAGGCATTGTATTGAAAATTGTAAACAAACTGACAGCTCTCAAAAGCTCTCTCTACCTAGGTCGGAGCATTAAAAACTGGCTAGATTTACATTCATAGTTGTTTCACAACACTGCAGTTTCTACTTTTTGTGAGTATCTGCACAGGTGATTTCAATATTAGCCATATGACCACTTGATAAAGCCTATAAAAATTAACTTCAGTTATCTGTCACAATGTTACTTCTAGATAAAATTCGTTATTGATTTCAGCTGAAGCTAAAAACATAGGCCACACTTTTTCTGTAGTATTGTTTTGTTGTTCCAATGATATGTCAATATAAAGATTCAGTAGTAGAGGCAGGATGCTGTGAAGGCTACTTGATATATTCTAGATACATTTGTCTATTTTGCTTATTTTTAATACATGTTGTTAGTCTGTAAATGATGTACAAGACAAATGGAAATCTGACATTTCGTTCTCACATGCTTTTGAGCATTTTATTTCTAACTTGCGTTTTATGATGAAAAAGACATCTACTTTTGATGGATTTCACATGCAAGCCCATTGGAAGCACATGCTAAACAACCATGCTTTTCTGAAAAACTGTTTTCTTCAGAAGCTGGCCCCCAGCCTGTACAGTTGCATGGAATTCTTCCTCCCCAGGTGAAGAAATTGGCATTTTTCTTCACTGAATTTTGTGACATTCCTGTCAGTGCATTTTTACATCTTTTTGAGGTCTCTCTGAATAGCAGTCCTACTCTCCAGTGTATCAACCACTTCCCCATGTAGTGTCATCTGAGAATTTTCTGTGTGTGCACTGCATCCCAGCCCTTTGAACCCAGCAGTCTGTCAACTGCTGTACATTTCACTATCTAGACCATATGTCACTAATTTGACTACATAAATACCATGTAAGCCTAAGTAAAAGACCTGATTAACATCTTTAATGTGATATTCACTACTATCCCCACAGGCAGGCTTCTCATGACAGAGGGCAATCAGATTGTTCTGAAGTGATTTGAACTTGGTAACTTCATACTAACCTGTTCCTAAACACCTTCTTCCAAGAGCATTTTCTTTGAAATGGTTTTCAAGAAGATTTGCACTGGTGAGACTGCACTTCGAATACTGTGTTCAGTTTTGGGCCCCTCGCTACAACAAAGACTTTAAGGTACTGGACTGTGTCCAAAGCAGAGCAATGAAGCTGATGAAGGTCTAGAGAACAAATGCTATGAGGAGTGGCTGAGGTAACTGGAGTTATTTCATCAGGAGAAAAGGAGGCTGAGGGGAGACCTTACCTGAAAGGAGATTGTAGTGAAGAAGGTGTTGGTCTCTTCTCCCAGGTAACTAGCAATAGGACAAGAGGCAATGGCCTGAAGTTGTGCCAGGGGAGGTTTAGATTGGATATTGGGAAGAATTTCTTTACTGAAAGAGTGGTCAGGCATTGGAATAGGCTGTCCAGGGAAGCGGATGAGTCCCCATCCCTGGAGGTGTTCAAAAAATGTGTAGATGTGGCACTTCGGGATATGGTAATGTAGCCCAGCACAGGCTTAATTATCACCATAAGCCAGGAGGGGACACAGCAGGACTGACTGACTCAAACCAGTCAAACAAAACAGAGTATTCAATACTATGCGCCATCATGCTGGGTTCCGATTGGGGGGAGGTGGTTGGGGGGAAGAGAGTCACGACTTGGGAGCACACAGGGCACTGGGCAGTGAGAGTTGCCCTGTGCATTTCATGGTTTGTTTTGTATATTCTTCTTATCAGCAGTATTGTTGTTGTTACAGTTCGCTTCATTTGCTGTTCTATTAAACTGCCCTTATATCAACCCATAAGTTTTTTTGCCTTTTTCTTTCCATTCTCCTCCCCACCCGAGCGAGGGGAGGGGTGATAAAGCGACCACATGGCCCTTTTGCTGCCGGCCACAGGCCAAACTGCAACACATTCCGATAGCTTATGATCTCTCTTTTTGTGGTTGCTGGTGTTTTCTTTTTTTTCTCTCCATTCTATTAATATTTTATACTTTCTGGTTTTTTTATGTCTATGTATTGCTTTTAGTTCTGCCTCCTTCAACACCACCTAGCAACTTTTAATAAATAACGTTTTAACCTGTGAATAAATTTTCCTGTAATGTTAGTCAAATACTGCACAGTTTAGGAATTCTCGGTTTAAAGTGTTTTCAGCATTACTTTGACCACCCTTATTCTTCTTTAAAGCTGCAGAGGCCTTCAAGGCCACCAGACATAAAGAGCCTTTAGAAGTGAAAAAAGATGAAGATTACTGAGGGTCCAGAATGGGAAGAGAATGTGCCTGGATATGAGATATAGCAAAATAAATCTTCCCCTCCCCTCCCCTCCCCTCCCTCCTAAAGATAGAGTACTCTCTAGATTCTGCAACAGATTTTAAAAATTATAAAAATAAAATAAATACAAGAAAACTGATGAACAGCAAGCCTAAGACACTTTGACAACTGTAACTGTGAGAAGTAAATTCAGGTACTGTGAAAAGCAAATATGGGTAGCATGATAGAAACAAAATAGGCAGATAAATGACAAGTACATCTACTAAACTGCCACAAATAGTGATTATATCATAACGATCAAAAGACAAGCTGGCAAACAGAAGAAACAATGGAGCACTGAAGGAAACAAAGTAAATGATCCTGATGCAAACTCAAAACCAGATTTTGGTTTCAGAGCAAATTGTATCAATAAAGGAAGCAACAGCTGTATTACATAAAAGCGTTCTTGCCAGTAGCAAGGATAGCGGTTTACATAGCACATAAATGGGAGTTTAAAAGAAAATAAAATCGAAAAACATAGGTTATCAAAGTGTAAGGGAGTAATAAGCTAAAGAATTGTATGACTCAACAGCAAAATACACGAGAGATCATTGTGTGACTATGTTTACTAACAATATTGCCTTACCAATGATGACTTTTTTCGTCTACAGCAATTAGATACAATCAATTAATTTAGTTATAGTAGTGGAACATTATCTGAGCTTTCAAATGGTCCATCATTATTCATTCAAAAAACCCTTTATGAAACAGGATTCCAAACAAGAGATTGTGTCTTCAGTAAACTTTATAGCAGCTCACACAATTTATATCATCTACAGTACAGGAAAATCTGGATTGCTTATTTTAGGTTTCCAAACATAAGGTTGAGCACCAGTAGAATGATCCAAACAGACTATATAAAGTGTTTACTCTTCTAATGGAATCAATGGAGAGAGATAAACACTTCTGCAGAAGAAAACAGAAAACCTGTAGGAAGATAGGCAGCTGCTCAAAACTAACAAAAGGAAACCCCAGCTATGACAGCATGTCTGATCTGTTGCTACCACACAGCCTAGGCTCATGGGTTCATTTAGGACATAAAATCTTACATTTTCTTCTGACAGTATATAAGTTTCATTATTTTTAAGACAGAGGAATGGGAGCAGATCATATTTTGCATAAACTTAACAGTGAGAGTACTCATAATGGAGATTCATAAAATCGTAGAGTTATAGAATATTTTAGGCTGGAAGGGACTTTTGAAGGCCATCTAGTCCAACCCCGCTGCAGTGATCAGGGACATCTTCAACGAGACCAGGTTGCTCAGAGGCCGATCCAACCTGACCTTGAATGTTTCCAGGGATGGGGCATCTACCACCTCTCTGGGAAACCTATTCCAATGTTTCACCACCCTCATTGTAGAAAATATCTTCCTTATCTCTAGTTTAAATCTACTCCCTTTTAGTTTAAAACCATTACCTCTTGTCTTATCACAACAGGCCCTGCTAAAAAGTTTGTACTCCTTTTTCTTCTATTCCCCCTTTGGGTACTGAAAGGCCACAATAAGGTGTTCTTGGAGCCTTCTCTTCTCCAGGCTGAACCTCAACTCTCTCAGCCTTCTTTCATAGAAGAGGTGTTCCATCCCTCTGGCCATTTTTGTAGCCCTCCTCTGGATGTACTCCAACAGGTCCATGTGTTTGTTGTGCTGAAGGCTCCAGAGCTGGATGCAGGACTCCAGGTGAGGTCTCACCAGAGCAGAGTGGCAGATCACCTCTCTCAATGTGCTGGCCACGCTTCATTTGATGCAGCCCAGGATATGGTTGTCCTGGGCTGTGAGGGCACTTTGCGAGCTTACGTCCAGCGTTTCATCCACCCGTACTCCCAAGTACTTCTCAACAGGGCTGCTCTCAATCCGTTTGTCCACCAGCCTGTGTTGACACTGATTGTTACCCCGACCAAAGTGCAAGACCCTACACTAGGCTTCGTTGAACCAGTTAGAGATCTAGAGTTCACCCTTTTCCCCAGACAGATGCTGATGAGGCTTGGTCTTCTATGTGTATATTGTGAAAGACTTATCTACTTTTTCCAGGCCCTGAGGACACTCACAGGCTTCATCACCCTTGCCCAAGCTCCTGTGGTGCCTCCCTCCACCCTGCCCATTGTCCAGGACCCCATTTCTGTCCAGCCGAGGACCATAAGTCCCTGTCCCAGAGTTGTTGTGTGAGTGCCAGTTTCCAGCCCTACCTCTGGCTCTGCCTTCTGGATGGACCTTAGATCTGTATTATAGCCCTGTCTTTGGCCCTAACTCCTTTTGCTTCTGGCTGGGCACCCAAGATGAACTCTGGCCCTGGTGCACCCCTTACTGTGTCAGCATTGTTAGCGGACCCTGTTACCAGCCCCTGGCTCTGCCCTCAGTGCTCATTTCCTCTGGGATGTGGCCCATCATTTGAGGCACTCCTTGCACTGGGGTCACTCTTGGCCCACTCCATTCCTGGATCAGCCTCATTCTTGCTGCTCCCTGACAACTAGTCATTATGCTGTAGATAAGTCTGAAAAGTGATTTATCTTTCTTTTCTCATGGAGGTTGATATGTATGGCTTTCTGTCAAATTGTCATAATGCTTCATAGCAGGAGCTGGACCCACCACTGTCTGCATTAAGCACATACTACTTTTTTCCCTGGCTTCTTTCTGAAGACAACCCTCTAGTTTCCTTCAAGAGAAAGTATGTCACAGTCAACAGTACAATGCACACCAGCATCTGTTTAAGAGGGATAATCTTACGTCTACATTGTATGGGATGCATCAACACACCTCTTAGGTGGACAAGACACTGAATGATAAAATATGATACGTGTTTACTCTGCCCCAGGCTTGTCCCTTATCGAGCAAAGTGGATGAACCATGCCTTTTGAAGGCAGATATCCTTTGAGCCAATGTGGTGAGTTTATGATCCAGAGATATGATTATTATTTGTAACGTTTTTCTTTGATTGTTTGTTTTTTTTCTTGCTTTTTACTCTTCATTGTGTCTGCAGTGTTGTCAATGATGTGATACAGCCCTAAGGGTCTGCAAGAAGTTTTTGCAGCATGAAATAAAGATGTGTTACACGTCTTGGGGGTCTGGTGTTAGAGTTCGTGGAAGTATTAGAAGCTACAGTGCTGGATGAGGTAGATCTGACAGTTGTAAAAGGTAAAGGAAATTAATGGCTATAATATTACTCATAACAATTTTTTTACAGTGATCGCTGGAGTTAGCTACCTGCAAATCCACATCACTATTATTCTGTCAGCAAAATCAGTTTACTGTCAAAAAATCCAAACAAAACAGTCCTGTAGAAAATTACCATTCATGCAAATTGTAATAAGAATATATGCATTTATAAGATATTCCCCTCTCCAGTCTCAATTCTAGCTAACAAAGCATTTCCCCAACAATTTTTCTAAACTTCTATGTAAAACCGCACAGCTTTGTTTTTCTGAAAGAATCTTGTATCTGTCAAGTATTTTTCTCATATTTTATGTGTAATAGAGGCTGATGAAATACACAGTGTGAATGTCTTTGATATCTGCATTTCTAGCCTTCTAATTATTAATCCCCATTTTATACCTTGAACATGCTCTAATCTATTCTCTTTATTCAGCAAATATAAATTTCTCAGACGTTAGATTCAAAGTGTGATTTAACATTTTCCTGTCTTAAACACTACCTCTTTCTGGTAAACATGACAAACAATTTCACTGGAAAAAAAAATCCGAATTTTCTGCAGGTAGAAATAATCATTGTGTGTGTAGACCCACAGAAGTATGCACTAGGTTGATGTAAATTACACTTCTTGAGGACTTTAAGAACTTTAACAATCCTAAATGATCAGAGCAACTTTCATATTTCCTAATAAATAGTAAATACCAGTTCCCTTCTCCCTCCATTCCTTGCACAGAAAATGGAACTTACTGTAGTCACTTTTGGATTAAAATGACTGTTACTTCCAGTGAGACTAGAATTGTTATGGGGTTCAATAGACACTGCAGTTTCCAGCTTCTTAATACCTTTTAATTAGAAGACTCGTCCTCCTTACTGACTGAAAAAGCAGGTATTAAGAAACTGATTCTCATTTATGCTCAGGCTTCTTTAATTAATTTTGGTTATGTAAAGGGAACTAGCTTCTTAAAGCCACACCCAAATCTTCATAAATGTTTTTGTTCAACTACTGCTTCCATTATCACGTTCTTTTAAATTGACTTTGAATATACATTTAGCATATTTGATATAAATCTTAGTTCTTTCATTAATTAACATGATCAGTATATAATTAGAAAACCCAAAGAAATACTGATATACTATGAACAGTTAAGAAAAAATGTCTTTGAAACTGAATCTTGCCTGTGGTTAAGTAATACGCTGATTATTAACACTTTGTAATGTATAATTTGACAAAAGATTTTTTTTTTAAGTTAACCAATAATTCCAACAGAAAAATCAGTGAATATTTAACAGTTACACCAAATAATATGATGAAATCAGGATAGCATGCTCATCTTCTAGTAGCATAAGCATTCTGGTAATTGTCTTCAGTATTTACATGGAAACATATATTTCCATTCTTCTAGGTACAAAAATGTGGTGCTAACCAACTGACTTCTTATTGAAGTATTCTGTAGTGCTATACATTAAGCCAGAAGCAAAGTTTATTCACAAGTTGGGTAAACATAGGTTGTCAACTGAAATTCCCTATTCTCTATTTAATACCTTCAAAAGGAATTAAAATATTAACAAAAGCTATGCAGAGTAATAACAAACACGTTAAGGATTTATTGTAAACTAGTGTTATTCTGAGCTGGAAAAAGGTGATATTTTAGAATCTATGAAGAGTTACTTTCCTGTTTTTACTTCTAACATTTTGAGAAGTTGTAATATATTTTTGAGTGGTAATGGCTTTAAACTGAGAGAAGGTAGATTTAGATTAGATATAAGAAATAAATTCTTTATTGTGAGGGTGGTGAGGCCCTGCAACAGGTTGCCCTGGGAAGTTGTGGATGCCCCTCCCTGGAAGTGTTCAAGGCTGGGTTGGACGGGGCTTTGAGCAACCTGGTGTAACAGAAGGTGTTGCTGCCCATGGCAGGGACGGTCTTTAAGGTCCCTTCCAATCCTAACCATTCTATGATTCTATGATTCTACTTGTACAACCTAGGAAACAGATAGCTACAATTCTATTAAACACAGATTTAGTTCAGATATGCAGAAATTTTTTTTTTCCCCGTCCTAACTTCTGTGTACAGAAGAGAAAAAAAAGTCATTAGTATGGGGATGGAAACTTCCACTATATTAGAGTAATGGGCAAATAACAGCAGACATCTCTGATTATGCCTAGACCACTGTGGAACACATGACAGTGCACCTTTGAAACATGATTATGTATTCATACGGAGTACAGCACAGCTTCTGCCTGTCCCCTTTGCATGAAAGCTAGGACATCCTCTGGTGTGGAAAGATGGGACTTATTTTCACTCTGATATGAGATCAAATATGATACACTGAGAAACTTTTCTGAATTTCCCAATTTTGAAAATCTTCTTGAATTCTTTCTTGAAATTCTCACTTGAAAGGTGGTTCCAGGTTTTCTTATGAGTTGAGTTTTTTACTCAAACCATTCATTTGAAGATGCAGTTAAAGCATTTCTGAAATTACTAAATTTTTCACACAACAATATTCAGCTGCTTAAGTCAGTCCTGGTACAAAACACCACAGAAATTGAGAATAAATGTCTACATAAGTAATTTCATAACTTTCTGTTATAATTTATTTTTGACAAATCTCAGAAATAGTAAGCAACTGCTGAACTGTAGCAATGATGATTGTGTGGACCTCTTGTAGATATAGCTATTTCTGTCTGTAATGAACAATTCTATTCTGTACCTGTTACATAAGAAAATACCAGGATTTCGGTGGTCTAACCTTGACCAGCAGCTCAGCCCCACACAGCTGCTCACTCACTCCCCCACAGTGGGATGGGGGAGAGAACTGGAAGGGTAAAAGTGAGTAAATGCAGGTTGACATACAGACAGTTTAATAGGTGAAGCAAAAGTAGCATGTGTAAGCATAACAAAACAAGGAATTCATTCACTGCTTCCCATCGGCAGGTAGGTGTTCAGCCATCTCCAGCAAAGCTGGGCCCCATCATGTGTAATGGTTACTTCGGCAGACAAACACAGTAACTTTATATGTACACCTCTTTGTCCTTCTTCCCCCAGGTTTTATTGCTGAGCGTGACATCATATGGCATGGAATATCCCTTTGGTCAGTTGCGGTCAGTTGTCCTAGCTGTGTTCCCTCCCAACCCCTTGCCCACTCACAGCCTACTTGTAACCCCTTCCCCATCCACAGATTACTTGCTGATGGGGCACCAAGAGAAGCAGAAAAGGTCTTGACTCTGTGTAACCACTGCTCAGCAATAGCTAAAACATCTCTGAATCATCAAAGTTATTTTTCTCCCAAACCCGAAACGAAGCATCTTACAAGCTGCTATGAAGAAAATTAACTCTATCCCAGTCAAAACCACTACAAACTCCTATAGAGATAATTACAGCTGAAGGATAGCTTCTTCAGCTCCATATGAACCACAGGTCAAGTTGCAGGTCCACAGCAGCTTGCAAAGGGAGCAAGACAGTGGGAAGAATTTCGGACAGATTTCCTCAGTGCCATATATTTAAGCAGAGGAGAAAGAGAAACCACCTTTGTAGCATCTACAAAGAAGTATCTGTCTCATAGTACTATCAAGTGCATAATGAAGAGAGATTTTATATGACAGTCTGCAATTCAGTAGGGCACAGCTGTTTATTTGGATGGTGATCTGACACCTTAAAAAACACCTTGTGTTTCTCATACATATCAAAATCAAGAATCAGTCAATACATAAATTCTCCCCTTCTACCTCTCTGAACAATGATTGTGAATCAAATGGAATGATCACTACACTAAGAAACTCGTCTTTTCTCTACTAATGGTGAAACAAACCAAACGAAATAAAACCAAAAAAAAAAAGTGTCATTTCTGTTTCCACATGCCTCATGGCTTCTGTGGGCATTAAGTAAAAGACTGAAAGATGATACTCTTCCTCCTTCCAAACCCAGAAACAAATTTCCTTTCTTCTTTTAGCTTTTACTTCATTACTACCCATACTCAAAGGAATGTATATATCTTTGAAGACAATAAGGCAATAGAAGGTAAGGACAAGAGAACATCATCCAGAAATAAAAAATGCAGAGGATGTCTTATAACTTTACACAATGCAAAAGAAGACCTAGAAAACAAAGCAAGATAAGGATATAACCACCCTTTAAAAGTAAATGGTAGACACACAAACGATCTCAAGATACCTATGTTGCAACATTAATTCCAACCTATGCTCCTACAAACCACTGAGGAATTGAAAAGCTGAAATTCATCCTTCTGTGACAGACATCCTATTACACTTTAGATCAGCTGACAGGTAAAATTCCTTGCCATTTCTGAAGCTCACATCAACATAAATCAGGTGGGAAATACTGCATGGTAGCAATTCTTTGTCAGGGTTTTTACATATTTTATATGCTGTGTGAAGCTGCTTAGAGAATTGGAATGTTAGAATAAAACCTGGTGGACAGGGTTCCGTGGTTACAAAGCAGGTGCGGTAGCCACAGGTGCATGGTAAATGTAATTTGTCACATTGTTCTGCAGCTTAACACACAGGTAGTTTCACACTGTATGTAGTACAAATGTAGACACACATACAAACCACCAGCTTGTGCCAGCTTAGCCGTTAGTGAAATCTCTCTACGTGAATATGAATTACTAAATTTATTATATTTAATATACAGAAATATTTAAATGAAACTAAACAAGATTACATATACAAAAACCACTGGGCAGAGAGGGAAAGGCTACAAATTTACTTGAGAAGAAAATATATCCATCATCTGCATGTTCAGGAGATCATTCATCCTGTCTATAATGAAAGTAGATGTACTACTCTGTGAATGAAATCATAACAATCTATATTATTCTTATAACTATAAAATAAATAAGATCATTATCAATTTTTACCTCTGAGGTCTGTTCAAGTAAAATATCACTGCTAACACCATTAGAGCTTCTTCCTTTGAATAGGATAGTTTCAAGCTTTCTATATGGCTTAGCTAATAATAACTTTATCTTTCTGCAAGTATAGTCTTGTAATCTTATCAAATTCACACTTCATCTCACTCTTTAAGCTTATAAGCATAGCGGTGTATATCACTGATGACTTGACCTTTTGAAAATGTTTAGAATTTTATAAAAAGGCTCAAACAGCTAGCCTGTAACTCAAGAAAAAATGACAACAACATTTTGGTTCAAAGATTCCAGTGTGATAAAATGCAGGTAATATATTTTCAGGCTCAAAACTGCTGATTTAATTTCTTTCCAGAATTGACCTCATGTGCAGTCTACACTTCATTTCTAGAAAAGTAGCATGTTTTTCAAATAATTTTTTGATTGATTTACTAGCACTTTCTTAAAACAAAAGATATTTATGGAGAAAAAGAAGATACATCCTCATAACTGAAAGAAGATACATTGTCATAACTGGAGAACTTACTAGCATAGTACTGAAATTCCTGAAGTGACAAGTGCTTTCTGATGAAAACAGAAGAAATGTAAATTGTCTAATGTTATGTTGAGATTAAACTACAGTGTCATGAATAAACTCTGTGAAATAAAGCCTGTAATTCTGAATAAAACTACATAGCAATATAGAATATTTGCTGAAAATAGGAAGAATTATGAAGCTAATTTTACTATATGAATTTCAACCAGTTTTATAAGTGTGCCATCTTATAGGGGCAAAATAAACATGATACTGAATATATCTTTCCCTATATGAACTTGACACAGAGTATACTGTCTGCAAAACCAAAATGTATGCAAGAAAATGTCATCATAAAGCATATATGCTATACGGGAGAATGGAAATAATAAATTTTGATTCATAATGGAAGAAGGACTTTGCTTCAGATTGCCAGTGTTGTAAAATTACAAGACAGTTACTCTAACCTAATATTTATTAGATGGTGAGAGGACAGAAACTATAACTTTTACAATGTAGTTGTAGCTAGAAGTTTCCAATGATAAGCCTTTGTTACCATATATTTTCATTATTCTAACAATGGCACTGCTTGCTGAAACGGCAACATTTCCAATACAACATATCCTTTTAATGTAATTTATTAATTGCATATGCATATGTTAAATCGGGAAGGGATTCTTTGGTTTGAATTCTTTTTGTTTTGCTTCTTGAGCAAATTCGTTCATGAAGTATGAATTAAGCTGAATAAGTTTAATAATGTATGCTAATATGCAGTGATTCTAAACTGCCACAGGGTGGTAGGAGATGCACTTTTCACAACACCTATCTAATTTGCAGAACTAAATGCTTTGTTATACTTCCACATTATTTAAATCCCTTATTGGATCTTGTATGTAGAATTTAAAATCTAAGTACAATGTTGTATGTGTGTTTTGCCGTTCTAATTTTATTTCCACCACCATTAGTTTTGAATATGCCCATCATTTTGGAAATGTATTATCAAATACTTTATACTTAGGGGTCCTCTAGTTAAGTAATACTAGTTACAGAACTACATGTAATTGCTTTACCAGAGCAAAGATAAGCTGGAGAAGTCTCTCTTTACAACTAGTCCTACACCCTATTGTGTATTTAAGTATTTTGCTTGAACATTAAATAGCAAAGTGTCTTTTGACGATCACAGCAGTTCAAAGATAGTGTGTCAGCTGAGAAAAAAATCTCATTTTAAAAATGATTTTATGACATATGTGGGGGGGGAAAAAAAAAAAGATTACAATACAGCCACTCG
>Ga0065711_1040911_pt1 | contig 16565 bp, 20 predicted proteins | sample Hoacrofraction12_FD_59098 | JGI IMG/M metagenome (GOLD analysis project Ga0065711, IMG submission 59098) | Hoatzin crop microbial communities from Cojedes, Venezuela - Epithelial fraction 12 v2 (version 2) | ecosystem: Host-associated > Birds > Digestive system > Esophagus > Crop | place... | reverse complement strand
GGCCATTGCAGAGAAGGCTGCAAGGGGAGAATCCACCTGCTTGGAAAATGCTGTTTCCAGACCAGTTATTTTGGGGATTGTTGGTTTATAGCCATGTGAGGAAGACATAGAAGGAGAACATATCAGGGACAAACAGAATTTTGTTTTCATCCCATCTTTCTACCTTCATAACAACTGCCTGGCATGAAGCATGGCAGGGGGGGTGGAACCAGATGATCTTTAAGGTCCCTTCCAACCCAAACCATTCTATGATTCTATGATTCTAAGCTCCTGCAGGGGAATCTGTTCATGCCCAAAGACCAGAGGCATTTAGCTCTGGCCTTGGGGAAAGCAGGAGGAGTCCCCCGTCACTGCTCTTACTGTGGTTCTCCCTCTGCCCTCACTTGCATCTCTCTTCCAGGCTGCTTTCCTGAAGGAAGCTGATCAATAATTTGACTTAAGGAAGGAACACCAGAAGGATAGAGGCATCAAGCGTTTGCTAAGATGCTGGTACTGCATGGTCAAGGGGACTGACTTAAACTGCTCCTGCTCTTTCTGTTCTACCTTACTTGAGTGTTTGAGGGGCAGAGGTTGAAGCAGAGAGAAGAGGCTTGAATGCAAAAGTTGAATTTTAGAACACATGGTATCAAAAATGTCGTGTGCGTCAAAGCATGCATGACTGTAGCCTACCGAAGCCAACAAACCTTTGCCATCAGCAGCGATGGGAACTGGACTGGCCCCAGTGCTTGCGTTACAAGTTACTGCTGAGCTGTGTGAAAAGGGTCTCCCCACAGTGCTGTCCCTGCGTCAGCTGAGGCTGAAACCTCTGCAGCCAGAACTACGCACCTGCCTTTTATATGTGCTATTTCTTCCCCATTTTCAGAAAATCTAGGGTATGAAGAAGAAAAAAAGGCTGTGATTTAGGGCCAAAGCAACCAACACCCTGCCTGGCTGGGAGGGAGATGCCCAGCAGGTCCCAGCTTTTCCTCGCAGAAGACCTGCAGACACCTTCTCATGATGTAGCTCCTTTGCAAGCAGAGTCAGGAGGAACGCACGGTGCCAAAGTACCTGACATGTCTTATCCTCAGAGGGCAGGATGGGATCAGCAGGACGCAGGTACCACCTTCACAAGCTCAACTTTGCCCACGGGGAGCCTGCTTCACTGCCAGGACTGTGTGATGCTGATGTTGGTGGGAAGAACTCAGCCCTGCAGCAAGCTGTTGCTCTTAATGGGATAGCAGCACGCAGACAGCCCCTTCAGACACAGGATCCGGTGTGATGGGGCTCGTAGGTGCTACAGAATTACAGAAAAGTCATAGCCCTGGCACTGAGGCTTCTCACCAGTGGAGCCGGTGGGCAGCAGCTAACTGTGCAAGCTGCCAAGGGAGCAAGAGGATATAGTTAACGGGAGAGCTAAAGCTGATTTTTCTCATCCCTGGTAAATCCACTCCTCAGTTAAAAGCTGTAACAGCTTGAACCAAAGAGCACAGGCTCTGCAGCTGCTGGCTGTGACAACTCGTGACCTCTGTGGATTGGCAAAGATGGAAGGCTCTTGTAACACACACCCCGGGAGGCTGCTCTGGCTCCTACGTGGGCTGAGCAGTTCACATCTAGCCTTATGCTGGAGCTGAATTTTAAATGCTTAGTGCAAGAGTTCCCTGGGGCTTGGGGAGGTCCCTCTGAGGTACTGCTGCAGTGCAAAAAAATCACGTTTTTTTTAAAAATACACTAGAGAAGCAACAACTTTCACCAGGTTGGCTCACTGTTTGGAAAGAGGTTGGTTTGCAGGAGCACCCAAGTATCTGTCCTTGGTTCCTCTTTCAGATGCTAAAGAAGTCAGCTGGATATCTCACAAGTGTAGGTTTTCTTAGCAAAATTCTGACCTGGTTTATCTTTTGGAAGCAAGCAAGAGAAACACAAGAACAGCTCTCCTAGGAATAACATGACACGTTTTTAACTGTTCCAAGTGGAGATAAGCAGAACTGTGCACAGGGCTTTGGTGGGTGTGTCAGGAGTGGGGAGGAAGGTAGGACCTGAATGATGTTAAGTTTATCCAAGATTTTGAGAAGCAGTGTGAAAAGACAGCAGAGGTTTCTGGGCAAATAGTTAGTTCTAATGTCTGCATCAGCTTTATCATTCTTAGGATGATGGAAGACCCTTAAGGCTCCCAGAGTCAGTTCTGGTCGATTGAACACATAAATTATCCTACGTTTCAAAGCTGTCTGAATAAAGTATGCACAAATAGCCAGCTGGCCAGAGGACACTAATCCCATGCTGTAAAAGGTTTTCCCTTCTCAGCCATCTGCCTTTTTTGCTGCCCATAGCTATCTGTCAGCTAAGTGCAGAGTGGGTCAGGCTTGGTCATCAGCCATCCTTGAGTGGAGCACTGCAAGAAAGTACCTCACTGGCACCCATCCAAAAAGCACTTTTTCCTCTCTAGGCAGGCAGGGAGCCCGGGCCATGGTAGACGTCCTTCTCAGTTCCCTGTCTAACAGCTGGCGAGGGCACCTCCCTGGTGCACGGTGCTGGCCTGGAGTGCGTCAGCTGCAACGGAAGCAGTGCAACAATTAAACAAGACTCAAGCAATTACCTGACCTTGAAATATCTTCAGTGGCAGAGATCAGAAACCTTGGAACAAAGTCGTGCGCTCATGAAAACATCGACCGAGCCTTTTGCTGATGGCCTCTAATTTGCTTGAACAGCCCCTAAACAGTCCTACCCAAAGACCGTCTCTGTCTCTGCTGTGAGCACTCTTCCACCCATTACTGGAAGAACTGGGCTGAGTGGATTGCACGGCGCAGGAATTATCTCCTAGGGACCAAACTCCAGACCAGATTCCTGACAAACCTAAAGGGACAAGCCTAGGAAGAGAGTGTGACAGTTGTGCCCCATTGCAGTCTTGTTGCCTGTGCAGCTATCAGCGAAAGACAAAGTGACTCAAAAATAGAATTTCAATTTGCTGGGAATTCCAGTATTTCAAAGTGGGTTTCTTTAATCCCAAAATAATTAATAAAAAAAGGTCAAAGTTAGAACAACTAAAGAAATGGCACAGAAACTTCGAAATGGATGTGTTTAGAAACATTACAACAACACCTACTGCTATTTAAAATAAAAAATCCCAATTAAAACATTTTATTTATTACCAGGAAATATGGAAAGTTGGAAAAATCACCTTTTTTATTTGAAAATTGCTATTTCAGTCAATTCCCCGGTCTTCTTAGAACGTTGTTTCAATCACTACACTTCAAGTGCCATAAAGAGGCAGCAATAGAAACCAAATTTTGTTGACCCTTTGACAGCCAGAACAATTTAACTTTCCTGATATAAGCAGATCAGCTTTTCCCTAAACCAAAATTCCTTAAAACAAAATTCAAGAACACTTACTCAAAAAAAAAAATCACTAAGTAACATGATTTCAGAAGAATTTTTCCATTTGGCAGACATATTTGTAAATACTGGTCTGTCCAAGGTCGGATGAATCTTGCATTTCCAGTCTGCAAGTTTATTGTCCATTAATAATTATCGGTATCCATTTCATTCTATAGGAATGAAGGGATTTAAGTGCTAATGTGTTACTGTAAGCAGCGTTTTACCGTTTTCTTGAACTGGAGAAAATTATTCTGTCTCTCCTTGTCATCCTAGCAAGGCTGGGGTGGATAGATTACACCACGCCATGAAAATCGCTCGCGGTTCAGGAGTTTAAGCATGTGCTGGGCTGTGGGGGAAGCCACCCGCCAGGCTGCATTTTGCTCTGGCACTGGAGCTCCTTACTTGCGTGCAGCTCCCCATCGAATATAGGAAGTCTGCAAGACCATGGAAGAGGTTCTTTCTCTGCGTGCTTTGTACACACACTTCAAAACACCTTTTACATTTCTCCTCTCCAAACTAAAGCTTAATTTTAGCCTTTTTGCAATTTCAGTCCTTTTTGTTACCCATTGCTGGCCCCTTTCAAAATCATGGAATTGTAGAATGGGTTGGGTTGGAAGGGACCTTTAAAGGCCATCCAGTCCAACCCCCTGCCATGAGCAGGAACATCTTCAACCAGATCAGATTGCTCAGAGCCCCATCCAACCTGACCTGGAATGTCTCCAGGGATGGGGCATCTCCCCCTCTCCGGGCAACTTATGCCGGTGTTTCACCACCCTCCTCATAAAAAATTTCTTCCTTATGCCTAGTCTGAATCTATAGTTCTTTTAGTTTAAAACCATTGCCCCTTGTCCTCTCGCAAGAGGCCTTGCTATAAAATCTGTTCCCACCTCTCTCATAAGCCCCCTCTAAGTATTGAAAGGCCACCTATCCTGCTAGAGATGCAGCAACCAAAATGTAAAGCAGTATTTAAGCAGAGTTCATTCTACGGAATGACATTAAAGTACCTCTGGTTGTATTTTCTTGAAATATTGCTGGATTGTTGGGCTGTCAGGTGGCAGTACTGGTCTTAGCAGAAGGAAACAGCCAGTCCTGCTGCCTGTGCAGGGTCCCGTGCAGCTGAGCAGAGATCATCGGGCAGGACCAGGGTGAGAAGCGGGTGGATTGCAAAGGGTGGGATTAGCCTTAGTTCCCAGGGTGGAAAAAGGGCTTGGGAAACAGGCTGTGATTTTGAGCTGAGATTCCTGGAAGATGGGATTGTCCCTGTTCCAAGACTGGTATCAGTAAGATAAATTAAAACAAAAAAATGATACCAAGCCAGCCCCCACGCTCTGTAGTAGAGAAATAATCTGCAAAGTCCCAAGTTTCTGCTGCAGCTCAACGGGGTGAAGCAGAACGACAGGGTGAGATGAGATACCAGAGGAAAGGACCACCCAGATGACAGCTTGCATCTTGTAAGTCATTTAGCAGACACAGCTGTGAAATCTGCATTCGCTTTAAGAAGTTTTAATGGCTTTTGAACACCAAAAAGTTTTGGCAGGTTTGTAATCCTCTGCCTCACTACCTGCCATATCCCAGAGTTTCACATGATCATTGCTCTTAGCTCCAGGAGCACACAGAGCAGCCGGTAGCGTTGGACTCTCCTTAGAGGCACCCAGGCATTTTCTCTGGGCGACCAAAGCCATGTGTGACTGCAATTACATGCAGAACTCTCTCCAGAAATGCGTTGCCTTGCGTTGCAAGGGGTTTCATTTTACAGGTCATCAGATGATGGCTCCTTCCAGCTGTGAAGCCATTCCCTTCGGAGCCGTACCATGGCACGGGGACCACAGTCAGCCAGTGTTGTTTTTCTTGCAAAAGGACGGCGAGCAGAAGGAGCTGCTGCACTCTGCTCTGTGGCAATAGCTCCCCAAGGCAAACTTTGCTGGCTAATCCTTGGAGCCTGTCAAAACCTCGCCGGAGCCAAGCCGTGCCGTGGTACGAGCCTCAGTCGGTCCCCGAAGGGTCTGTTGCTGCGCAGGGAACAAGAGTTCCTGTGACAAAGATTAAATAGGGAGATCTGTGGGTTTTTATTCAACTCTAGCCTGAATTGTCTTTTTTACTACTTTTTGTTAAGAGTAGGAGGGGGAAAAAAACCCTGCCAGTTCTTTGAGAGGCTCCAAGCCCAGCTGTAATTAGCGGAGAAGTTTCTTTATCACAAGTCAAATGGGAAAGTCTCTGGCTGCAGCCAGGTTAATATTTTGTCTGATGAGTTATCTCTGCACCAATGTCAGGTACAATACTCTGAGTTAGCAATAGTTAAATCGCCCTGTGGACCTGAACATCTCGAATTTAGGTTTTAGTGTGGTCTGCTGCATAACATCACTGAGGTTTGCTGGGGGAAACGGAGCTCGGTGCAGAACGGTGAGCTGGGCAGAGCACTGGGGGAGCAGGAGGCACCGTCAGGTCTGGGATTTAGGGAAAATCAGGAAAGGGACATTCAAGAAACCCTTCTTCGTCATGCTAGAGTAAAGACAACAGGGTCACTTCGGAAGAAAGGCTTTGGGAGCACAGGACTCCAATGGACCACACTCAACTTCCACACCAGTTCCTTGATTTCTCAAGAAAACGAGAGGCATTTAGTCCAGGACGCTCATGGGGCACCCACTCCCCACATCCCCCATTCAATGCTATCACAGAAACTCCCAGCACCTTATAACACACAAAACCACCATTGTAATGTGCAAGAGCATCACTAATGTCAAGTTTCCTGCACTGGCAGGGAATTCGCTGGGGGAAATCTGCAGTGATCCTCTGCATGTTCCAAAGTCCTCACCCTTCTGACCTGAGAGAAGTCATTTCTGCACCCTAAATCAGACAGTTTGTTTAACTAGAGTGTGGAGGAATGATCTATCCACCAGGCATCCAAGAGATTTTAATACCACTAGGAGCATAAGTGCTTTGCTCAACATCCTGTTTCTAGTTGTGGCCAATTTCCACTGTTTCAGAGGAAATAAAAAAAAAAAAAAGGAAAAAAATCTCAAAACCAGAAGCTGAATCATGCTAAAAGGGTCAGAAATAAATCCTCCCTTGCCCCTGTCGATGAGCTGTAGGAGCGCTGAAGAATGGGATTAATTTAATATAAAAACAGTGCAAACCGATTTGGACTGGCAGCTAGTAATTCTCCTTTCATGTTTCCTCTCTATCTTCAGGATACATCAGACAACAGGATTTTATCAATCAGAAGATAATCATATTTTCAGATTTTTTTTCTCCAACTGTCTTCATGCAAAACACCCTTCTGATTTGCATAACATTGAGTAGGGCAAAGAAAACGGAGCGTAACAGGCCTCCTTCGTGCGTTAATTGGGGTCATGTGTCTCATCCTCATTACCTCCACCAAGCCAAGCAGGTATCTTCGGACCCCAGCCCAGCCGTACATATGTGTTTCGATTTCCTCTTTCATGTCAGACATACAACAAGCATCACCCAAACATGGTCCTCTCCCTCCATAACAGACCAACCCATAATTTCTCTCGCACCTCCTACAATATGCATTTTATGAAACAAAAGAAATGCTCTCTGGGTACAAACCAGAGGCAATGACCTTCAAATCTTGAAAATCCTGATTCTTTGTAACCTGGCATGCATCCCACACCACCTCATATACAAACCAGGGGTAGCTCGGGCACGGGTTCCTGCTGCCTCTGCTCAGGAAACGAGGATCGTTTGAGCCTTCATCCCTTCTCTCTGCCCAGGCACCCATGAGACAACTGTCGTGACTTCATCCGTTACCCAGGGGCCTGCAAACATGGAGCTCAGATGCTAAAACGAGTAGATAAGAAATAGCCAGAGAAGTGTTGTTCGTTTCCCCAGACCCCCAGGGCAGATTTTCAGAGTCCCCACAGCTGGTGTTCGGTGGGACCTGCTTTAAGGTGTGGTAAATCCAATAATATTCTGTATACTTCTGTATCTATATACAGACACATCTCTGTGCGTGTATATATATGCATATATATATATGCATACATATATATATGCATGTGAGTGTGTATATCCACACATGCACATTTATAGGAAATAACCAGCAATTACAAGAGAAAAGCCACAAGTTGATGTATATAATCATGTCAAATCCCCGAAGCAATAAAGGAAAAACCGCCTCTGCTCGAGGTTTCTGCTCGGTGAAGTCCAGCAGTCAGCTGTGCAGCAGAAAGCCTCCCCGAGACACCACTGTTCCCATGGCAAAGCTCCCTCCCACCCTCCAGCCACCCACTCCTCCCTGGTGCCACTGGGCACATCTCGGCCCCGCCAGCCCCCGACCCTTTGCAACCGCTCTTTTGGCTCCCTTCTCCTCCTCAAACTGCCCCAGGACACTGTGGCCAAAACATTTCCCTCCAACTCTCTCCGTAGTTTCCCCTTCTCCCCTGCAGAACAGGGTAATAAAAAAAACAAAAAAAAAAATTAATGGGACGTGAGCTACTTTCAGAAGCTGCGAGCCTGGAGCCTGAGGTTAGTGAGAGAGAGGAGAAAAAAACACACCTAATTATAAGTGTGCAAAAAGAGTTCGCCTGTAGGAAATGGGAAGATTACATGCTGAAGGAATTGGCAAATAGCTGCAAGACAGGCAGTCTGAAATGAATTATGTCTCGGCACGGCGACTCCCCACTTGTAACTATTTTCATTTAACATCGTTATTGTCTTCCTTCCTGATGACTGTTCAGGGGACTTCAAATCACCCCTTGCCTAAGGAACAGCGTGGAAATTCCTGGCTGCAGAGCAGGATGAGGGGGAAAAGGGGTGGACGCCATGTTTGGTCCTTCCTCTGGGCCCTCCGGTTTAGGGAGAAGTAAAAAAGACCAGCGGGGCAGGTTACAAACCCATCTGACCTTGGGACAGCACCGTCTTCCCTTGCCCTGAACCCAGGACCATGCCCACACCACAGCCAGGCCTGGGGGCTGCATCCGCAGCATCCCTGCAGCATCCCTGCGGCATCCCTGCAGCATCCCTGCGGCATCCCTGCGGCATCCCTGCGGCATCCCTGCGGCATCGCTGCAGCCGGCGGCGTGGGAAACGCAGCGCCGGCGCGAGCAGCGCTTGCAGGGAAGAGCAGCACATCTCCAAACTGCCTCTGCACCAAGCAGGCTGGGCTTGAGGTTTGCAGCCCTCTCAGGTACAGCTAAAAACCATTTTCCTTGAACCTTACTGGGCTGGCAGTCCCTAATTAACCACCCAGGGGTCAAGTTAACTTTGGAGCGAATTGAAGAAGACCCCACCTAATTACGACTTACCTTCTCGTGGTAACAGAGCTTTTTGCTTGAAAACATCTCAATTTGCTGTAAGCCTGAGCAGGCAAAATAGTTGTAATTAGACATGGCCTATATTTTTACACTCTCTCAAATGCCGGCTTCTCTGCACCACCCGCCAGCACAACCAGCTCAGGGCTGCATTTGCAAGAAAAAAAACACTCTTTGAGTTGGGAACCTTTTGCATTCACTTTAGGGCTTAATTTCTTTTTGGTTGCCTGGTCGTTTCTCTTCCTTTAAGCAGAAAGGAAATCATTCAGCCAGCAGACATTGCAATGATGAGCAGCGGAGGAAATGGATAAACAGCTGGGTTGGTGTATGGTATTTTTATGACCTCTGTCTTACTGGTATTCTCCTTCCATCAAATACTCATTATTGAAGTCTGATGCCTTCCCTTCCATATGAAACTGCAATTATTAGCTCTGCCTGTGAATAAACTACACATACGGCACGCTTGAGAGCGTAAGCAGGCTCAGAAATCGCTGAAATTCAGATGCAAAATATACGCAATGATCTGAGCCTTCCCAATTATCAGTATGTATTTAAATACGAGCTACTGCCTTAACAATAGGTTTGATAGCAACTGTGTTAGGAAAAAAATAAACCAACAAACACTGCAGGAAGCCCAGTTCTGAGCAGAAACAGCCACCAATTTTGTGCAGCAAGATTTGGAGGTGGTAGGCAAACTTTTTGCTGCCCAAGTGGCCTCTCGGTTTCTCCAGCCAGCAGTGGCAGGGACAGGCTGAGCCAGAAACAGCCACAGCCAAATTTATCCCATGGATTTACCCCTATCACTCGCAGAAAGAAAACACCCCTGCCTTGGGCACTGCCCAAGGAGAAAGTGGCTTTCCAACTTGTTGTGGTATTTTGGTCTTAGCCAAATGCTGTACTGCACATTTTAGCACTTGCACAACAAAGCCCAGACTCAGACGGCAGCCCCCAAGCATTGCCTTGTTGGCTTACAAATGAGGCACAGTTTGGGCCTCCAGACTACGGGGCTGCAGGGTCTGAGAGGTTTCGGGACTGCAGCAGAGCCATCTGCTCCGCCGTGACGTGTGATTTAAAGGGTTAACTCTGGGGAAGGGAACCACACGCCAGAGGCCACTGGTGGCAATCCAGTACCAGCGACAACAACGCCAGGTGCGTCTGCTGGACGAGGACGCTCTGTGACCAGCATCACACGACGAACCTTACGCTGTTGTCATTGAATCATGGAAAACAAGGCTGGGAGGGACCTGCAGAGGTCATCCCGTCCACCCCCCCGCCCCGGGACTGCAGCAGCAGCTCAAGCCTGGTCTCAGCGAGCTGCCAGGAGGACGACTCCACTCCCAGTTTCTCCCAGTGCTTACCTCCTTCCAATTACTGTGATTTTTTTTAACCTAGAACTCCTTTGCTGCAGCGTAACCCATCGTTTCTGGGCCTCTCCCCAGTGGGCATGGAGAGGAGGGCTGTTTCCCATTGCAGCAATCTCTTCTATACTGGAAGACATAATAATACAAAGGAGTGAACTCTTCTTGGCCTCAGCAGGAGATTGGCTTAATAATGACTATTATCATTGGCCTGCAATTCACCCTTTCCTCAGTACTCATCCCCTTCAAGTGTCCCTCAGGGATATATTTTCAAATTTTAAAGCAACAGACTGTGAATCCCAGAGCCAGATCTCCAGGCACTGCCTCCTCTTCACCCTCCCAGCTCCTGCTCCCCACGCTGCTGCCCTTGGTTCGCTCTGCGCCTTCCCATTTGTTTCTCGCTTTATTTTTAGAGCTAAAGAAAAGAAGCTCTGCAGAGGCGTTATTCTTTGCAAAGAAGCTGGTTTCTGCTGGGTACCGGTGCCATCTGTGTGTCCCACTCGGGTCGCTGGCCGTGGGCTCGCATACCAGCGAGGACAAGGAGGGGTTGTTTCGTGGGCAGCCGGCTTCCCGCGGGCCGGCAGCGTGTCGGGCAGCTCTCCGCCTGCCCACAAGCCAACACAGAAAAGTCAAGTGTTTGGGCTCCTGTGAACAGAGAGCTGTAGACATTGGGACATTTGGCCTTATTCTTCGCAAGCCAAATGCGCCTTGATAAATCAGAGCCAACTTCGCACTGGGGACGTGCAGGGACCGTAGAGTTTGTGTTCGTTTAATTAATGCATCTGGTTTTGCTCCATTTTGGCTCTTTGTTTTTACTTATCAGAATACAAAATAAGACTAGAGCTTCCCCAGGACCCCAGAAGAAAGAAGGAGTGTGTTTTTCCAGGAGAGGGAATCTCTGCAGACCATCAGTCTATCTGCAGGCTGAACAAGCCGGCACAGCCCAGAGGTCAGGCAGGAAAACCTCAGAGCCACGTCTCACGTAAGATGGAAGAAGACCTCTTATAAACACTATTTCTGTCCCTTCCAAGGCTCTGGTCTTGTCTGATCCGTGGAGACCCTAAAGGCCATTGCAGCCTGCAGCATACATTGCTGACAGTCTTTAGTAGGGAGCTGAATTTAATCCCACGGTTGCTTCCACATCTTGGGATGAGTCAGTGGGAGCAAGGCTGGTGGGGTGTCCCTGGTGCATGCAGGAGAACAGCCTCCTCCTTGCAGCTCTGCCACAGAGGTACCCATACACAGAAGGTCTCCAAATACAGCACTGCACAGACGGGAATCTTTAGTTGGAGTTCGACCCTGTATGTAGAAAGAGGATGTAGAGAAGTTTGCTGGAGAGGAGTTTCAGGGCTTTGAGGCCAAACCAGTTGCTGAGGCATCGACTGGGCTTTAGGGAGTCACTTCTGGTTGTCCTGGCAGAAACAGCTGCTGCTTTTGTCACTGACTTTCAACTTGATCCACCCAGACCCCATCTGCCAAACTCGTGCATCTCCCTGTAATTTCGCTTGAGTTGGGAAGACCCCTGGAAATCCCTCGAAGGGATGCACCAGCCTCCTAAGGACAGCGACTGCAGACAGTACTGCTTTGGGAGGAGGCAAACCCCTCCTCCCGGACAGGACGCCGAGGGCGAGGAGAAGCCTGGCTCTGGTGAGCAGAGAGCAAAAGGCTGACATTGTCACTCTGCCTGCAAGGGAGGGGAAGAGGGATGCAGCGGGCTCCCAGCCCTGCCTGGCTCAGCCATGAGTGTTCTCCATCCCTTTGTCCATACACATTTTTGGCATGGCAGCTTCTCCTTTGACTGGCAGCTCTGAAGGGAAGGCGGGGGTGACAATGGTAATTTTTCAAAGATTTCCTTGATGTCTTTAGGTTTCTACCAAAAAAAACCCCAATCCCAAACCAACAGTACATAACACCCCCTCTCCAACTTAACAGCTTTATCAATCTTAGAGCAGAATTTAGCCAGAACAAGGATGGAGAGCACTTGCCAAATTATTTGTTGTTATTAAAATAAATTAGGTATCAAGTTATAAAACAATAGCGTGGTGACAGAAAGCTGGAAAGCAAGAGCAGTCCTAATCAGAGGCAAACATGCTGCGTGTTCTGGAGCCGAGAGCACGGCGCTGTGACAGGATCCTCATCCGGTGCGGGCGATGCAGGTCTGCAATCCATCTGCCGGTCCCGATGGCTGGGAAATTAATTCACAGGGACTAATTGCTCCAGAAATGGGAGGTCGGGTGGGGGGAAATGTATCTTGCTTTTTTTCTCAGAAGATCTCCAAGCACTTTGGGAAGAGTGATGGTGATTTCAGTACTGATACCTACGTGCCTGAGCCCAGGGTTGTACATGCTGCCGTGGCCCGAAGGGATGCAGCCAGACTGACAGCGAGGATGACGAAGCATCACTGCTTTATGCTTTGCAAACATGGACCTGACGGGAGAGTAGAGGATTTATCAACTTGAGATCGCAGCCATTCTGTGCAACGCAATGTGCCAGCAATGTCCAAAGGGAGAGGTGAGGAGGACGCTGAGCAAGGAGAGCTGGAGGCTTGCACACCTCCTGGACCAGACCCGGGCTGCATCGCGCGGGTGGGGACCAGAAACCACCATCGATGGCCGAGTCCCTCCCGCAGGTCAGAGGACGCGGGGGGGTCCCTGGCACCGTCCCGGCCCCCCGGCCCCTCGGCCGGGCAGCTGGCGCGCGGCGTGTTGTGCAGACGGATTAGCAGTGGCGCGCATACAGCTGCGCTGATCCGACACACAGGGGCTGCATTCGAGACGGGCCGGGCTGGCAGATTCCCTGGGAAGGGCTGGGGGAAAGGACACCCACAGTTGTTGCCCGAGAGTTCGTCTCTATCCACCGGCACTAATTCCGGCAGTAATCCCCCTCCACAACAGGCGCAGTGTTGGGGGCCGGGCGGCCCCTTGCCTCCCCGGCTGACCCCACCGCTCGGACCCGTGCCAGCCTTGCTGCCCTGCTCCACAACTGGATGCGGTCCCCGGGGAGGGGACGACGGGCCATGGGGGCTGCAGGCGCAGGTGGCCCGGCCAGCTGTGGGTTTTCGATTTCCCATTGATTCGGTAACGGCCCTCAGTTATGTCAGGAAAGCAGGAAAGGCAGAGCAGGCTCTGGCAAGGACAGAGGACGTGGTTTCCTCAGCTGATGTTGAGCCTATGGGTTACCCCTCTCTGTCGTGAATGCCTGCGGTGTCTTTTCCTGCAGACCCTATTCAAGATCCTGTTAGCCTGTGAAAACACAGGATGCAGAAAGACAGTGGTGTTTCTCTTCCGTTTCTCTCCCAGGATCTCATCTGACTCCAAACTGGGCTCCAGGAACTAGCTGGTTTCTGCACACCATCTTGCAGATAAAGCTGCATCCCCAGAAGCTTTGTTAGTGTCCCTTCTTACAGACACTGATATATCTATTTTTCTTTCCAGGTACCTTTGCAAGGAACACAGCAGCAATCTTTGCCCAGCTTTCTTCCTAGAAGTAGCCCTGGACTGGCCAACACCCTCCGTGCCCCCCTGTCGTGCCCACCGGTATTTGCCAGATGATAAATCACTCTCCAGAGCTGTGTGACAAGCACCTTTGAGAGACCAGCCGAAGTATCATCCTTGATCCAGTTTCAATATTAGCTGGGGAGGCAGGGACTGGGCTGGCCTCAAAACCTGTACAAAAGCAAAACCTCTTTTTCCAATGTCCTCCAAGCAGCTGCTGCTCTGCTGAGCCAAGAAGTTCAAAAGCAGCCAGTGAGTTGGAGCACCGCCAGTTTTCGCCACTGAAACACCTTAAAAGAATCTGATTTTCAGAGGCAGAAACTTCCTGGAAAGTGGAGAGCTTTAGTGAAGTCTGCACAAACCAGAGACACCTAATTCTGCTGGGTAAGAGAAGATCTTGGTGCCACTGGAACAGCTCTTCTCCAAGCTAAGATTTTCCCTTCGAAGGCACAGAAACGCTTATACGATGCACAGACTAGAAACAAGGGCAACAAGAGTGCTGGTTTTTCTCTGAATAGAAACTTCTACCTGGTATCCAGGATATGTGCAGCAGAATTCAGCCTTTAAAAATGCGTTGGTCTTGGAAGGAGACAGACACAGATTTAAGATCCCCCCCATCGGGGTCTGAATCACGTAACTCCACTGGAGCACGACACCGTGTCCGAACAGTTGTCTCATGGGGAGGGAGGCTGGCAGAAGGACTCATCCCTTGGCATGTGGCAAGGGCTTCCTACGCATTTTTTTCAAAAACTAAAAAAAAAAAAAAAGAAAAAAATAAGATTTTCTTAATATACACAGTTTGAAAAGGTAGCTAACAACTGATGGCAAATTCCGCTCTGGTTTATTAGCTTCATCCCTTTCGTATGGAGACCAAAACCTTCTTGGGTTCCCTTTTACCAGGCAACATCTCTGGAGAGGCTGCAACGGGACAGGATTTTGCAGTGGCCATACTAATACCTCAAAACTGATTAATTTTTTCAATTTGTTTTTGTTATGAAGTACACAGAAGTCTAAATTTAGAGTTAATTTGATCTTTTTCAGCCCAAAGATACTACCGGATTTATCTTTCCCTTGCAGAATCTTTTCTGCACCTTTTCCGCAAATTTCCCACATCTTCTGAAAATAAGAACGAGGAAGTGAAAATGGCTCAAACTGGCCAGACAAGTTTCACTGCCCAAGCTAAGTAAACTTGAAAACTGGTTAAACAGTAGCCTTTTGGCTAAGTCAGGTTTCTGCAGATCCACGCAGAGGCTCCACGCACTCACTATCGAATTCACTGTCCTTGCTCCAGCCGGGGCTGTGCTCTCACCCTGCTGTACTGGGGACGCTTGTTTTCCACCCTGCTTCCCTTCCCTTGTGACACCGTAAGATGATCTCATTGAAGTCTGCTCTTTAAATTGGTTTTTCATACCAGAGCAAACTAGAATAAGAATGCAAAGAAAGTCATTAGACAGGATATAGCAATAGCTCTGGTTGGTAATTAATTAATAAATAGAGAAGTAAAATACCTTTATTAAGAAAAAAAACAGAGCTCTCAGGAATTGAATTTCCTTTGAAGTCTCTGTTCGTGACTCACCTGCTGACTGGTAGGTTTATTTCATATGGGATTTGAGAGATTTCCTGATGCAAGCCTTGGTGAGACATCAGGAGTACGAGGTCGTTGTAGTGACCTGTCGCTGCAACGCTTCAGTGATGCTATTGCTTTGCTGACTTAGCTTGGGAAAGGAAGCAGGACACGTGCAACAACACCGGGTTACCCGTCCTGCTGAGACAGGCAACTTTCGTTAGCGCAGACCGGCTGCCGTGGCTTTCTGTTCAATCGACAGAACCTGGCTGGAGATACTGGACCTTTCGTGATGGTGTCTCACCACCTTTAATAAGAGAAGTCAGGCTGATTTCCCACCAGCTTTTGCAACTCCATGAACATGCAGGAGGTGCTGCTCCTGCACAGGCTCCGAGCTCCAGCCCAGCCCAGTCCTTGTCCCCAACCCACCTTGCAGCTTGGGCTGCCAAACCTGCATTCACTCTTTGGCTGGGAGACAGCTCTGGTTCACTGCGCTCTGGTCCGTCTTGACTCTGACACCTACCTCCATATCTGGTCCTAACCGTGGAGGCCAGACATCCCTCTCCTCCTGGTAGAGGTCCCATTTCAACACAACCCAATGTCTGTAACACGCAGACCTTTGCAAAGGAATCTGGGTTAGGAACCGCTAAGCTGCTTAGCGCCTTGAAGTAATGAGATGGAGGAAAGGTTGGGGGAGAAGGTAAGAAAACGCTGCCTCTCTGCAGAGCAAATCTTGGCTTTTGGAAGCTGTTTGAAGTGTTTTGTGTGTTGGCTTTTTTTTTTTTTCTTTCCTCAATGAATTTCTGTGGAATGCTCAGTGGAGACAGGAATGTTGGTTTCCCTGCTGCCCTTCCCAAGCGTGCAATGGCATTCGGATAAATTACACACGCAGCACTTTTTTTAGCTCTTTTTATTCTTTTTCTAGCTGGATTTTGCTTGGAGTTGGCCAGCAGTTTGGACTAAAAGCAAGACGCAGCTCGTCTTTTGTGAGGGTTACTCAATTATAGCAATCAGTACACCAATGCTTCCAAAAATATTAACTGTTGACTAAGTGGAAAACAATAAAAAGGGTAAGGAATGTTTGTTTCTTCTTTTCCCTTGTGAGTCTGATGTTGATTAAAGGTATCAGACCAAGAGCCCTGGAGAAGCAAGCCTTCTAATTTTCCACAAAACAGCATTGCAGAAAATTTGCCTATCAATGTGCTTCAGCCCCAAGCTTTAACAACCCATGTCCTTTCTGTCCTGCCTGGCTGAGTCTGCCAACTAGCAGAGAGTGGGGCGGTGATCACAAAGACGTTTAGGAACCTCAGTGTCAAGAGCTCTGGGTCTTCCCTCTACCATTTCTTCCTCCGTGCAGCCTGTCGCCTGTCTAAACGGAGAGGGGAACACCCATCTCTGACGTGACTCTGCCCACTGCATCACCCCAAGCCCCGCTCGCCCTGCAAAGACTACAGGCAAGAAGAAGCGATAATGGGCGTCCTTCATGTAGAAGTGCTCCTATGGCAGCCCGGCTAGCAAGCTGTCCAGC
>Ga0065711_1040910_pt1 | contig 16565 bp, 14 predicted proteins | sample Hoacrofraction12_FD_59098 | JGI IMG/M metagenome (GOLD analysis project Ga0065711, IMG submission 59098) | Hoatzin crop microbial communities from Cojedes, Venezuela - Epithelial fraction 12 v2 (version 2) | ecosystem: Host-associated > Birds > Digestive system > Esophagus > Crop | place... | reverse complement strand
TTTTTGTCCTAATAGCAAATTCAAATTGTGGATTTAATGCCGCTTTGCTACTGTAAGTTGTGTGCCCGAGGCAGCACCTTTCCACTGACTCCTGTTTTTCCGCTCTTAATGTGTGTGCGGGGGAGTGAAGGTGGCTGACGGAGTGCTGGGCTTTTGTGCCAGCCTGGACAGACCTGGCTGAAGGAAAAACACTTTTACTGTATCTTATTTGGGACTAACCCTAATTGTATTTCCTTACACTGGAGAAGTGCATTTCTCTCCCTCCTGCCTCTGATCCTGTTGCAACAGAGATCACAGGAAATGGTTAAATAAAAGCATAATTTGGCTGTGGTGTTTGATCCACGTGTGCCGTGGTGACAGCTGGATGAGGTGGGAGTTTCCGTGTTTGTGCTTTCTTATAAAAGTTCGGGAAAAATAAATTTGCAGAATCAGGACGACTCCTGGTGCAGAATTCCTGTGTAAACCAGGCCTGCTGCTGTGATGAACAGGCAGGGCCAGTGACGGGCAGGGAGGAGGCAAGGTGGTGCAGGCACCTCATGTGGCTGTGTCACTGGAGCATCATCATCCTGCCCCGTCCCGGTGCTGGAGCCTGCCGGGCGCCCAGGCTAGTGGTGAGGGGCATGCTCAGGGCGTAATACGGGGATGTTTGGTGTGGTACCGGCACACAGTGGGTGCTCGCCCCAGCCAAGGCTGGCTGGCGATGCCCGAGCCTTGCCTGGGGAGGAATGCGCCCAACAGATTTCCCCTGAAGGAAACATGAGGAAAACATCTTGTTTTAAGAGAGATATTTAATATGTTTTTCATATTTGGAAAGCAGTTAATGTCTAGGAATGTCCTTTTGCTCCCTGGCCAGCACGATTAATATTACTTTTGATCTTTTTTTGAAAAAAATTTAGATTAAAAGTGATTTATCTGCAATGAAAGCAACAGCAATTACTTACTCTGTATTAATGTTTAAAGTTGCTTTCTTTTAAACATTATTTTTGGGAGGGTAAAAGTTCTTAAAAATAAACATGGTTCAAATTATTTTTAGATTAAAATACTTTATGGAAGGAGAGCTGATTTTTAGCATTTGAGCGGTAAACCAGGAAGTCAAGACTTTGGGGAAAACACAGATGTAAGAAAGGCTGAGCAAAAATGTGCTTTCAACTGACTCAAGCTAATTGCACAGAGTGCCTAACGAGGATGCTTCCGTTATTGTGCCCAGGTGCGTTGGTTTGCTGCCTTGCTGTGCTGCCAACCCTGCTCTGGGGTTTGGCTGACCGTGCTGTGCTGTGCCATGGGGGAGACACACGGCTGGCGGGCACGGGTGGTGGTTAGGTGCAGGGCTTCACCAAGGCGGGGTGGGGTCCCCCAGCCATCACACACAGGAAAGCCTCACCTGCTCAACTGGTGTTGTAAAGCAGCGATAAAAGCTTCCCTCAGCTGCGCATCATCATGTGTTTTATATAGGATTATAAATTAATGCTCAAATAATTTAGAATGTGCTTGACAAAGTGTGTCAGAATTATTTTTGTAGCTTTGTTGCCTGTGAAGCTGAAAGCTTCGTCTGCCTGGTCCTCAAAACTGAAGTCTGGCTGGGAACAACCTGCTAGACACAGCTCCAGGTCACGGGATGGAGATCATGGCAATTTAATAGTTATTAATTGTACCATGGGCCCTTCCAGAGCCAGCAACAGGCGTGATGGCCTGAGGCTGGTGATGGCCACTTTCTGGCCTGGGGGAATGGTGGGATGAAGACCGGGCCCACTCCTGCACCGAAAACGGACGGCTGCTGGGGCTGAGCATCACTCGCTCCAGGCATCCGCTGGGAAAAGCCTGCTTCTGTTCTTTATTTTTCTCAATTGAAGTGTTTAAAGGTTATCTCAGCTCATGCGTTAACTTTTGGAGATGGGATAACTGTCAATTTGTCTGTCACCTGTACAAGCGGTTTTGGATGTATGGGTGAAAACTGTGGTGTGGAAGGATGGAGGCAGCAGCTGTTGTCGCAGGTCCCTTGCAGGCAGAGAGATTACACTGGCTTTATTGCTGATAAGGTTCTGGCCCAAGTTTTTAACAGTTTTTGTACTATTTTTATTACTCATTTTTCCTCATTTCATTTTTCATAAATTTTTTGAGATAATAGGTGAATTTTTTGTTTGGTATTGTTATAGTTCTATCTTTAAGACTAAAATCCACCTTATAGTAATGCACAAATGCTCTGTGTATGGTGAATTCTGGTAGACAAGAGTCATTTTTATCCAGGAGTAAGTTTTCCACACATGCGTTTCCAGAATGCGTTGAGGTACTTATTGAGATTGACATTTTTCATAAGAACACAATTAAATGCCAATAGACAGTTCCAGCAGCAAACAGGGACATTTTACCATACTGTTGGTGGTACCTGATGACCCTCAGGCTGGCTCAGCTCATGTGCTCAGTCACCTCATAGGCGAGTGTGGTGGTGATGTGAACATGAGTTACTTGGAATGGGTCTGTCTTCAGACAATGACCTTTATGAACGCTTCTGGTTAATATGAACTTAAGCATTATATGTAAACAGGCTTCATTTAACTCAAATTGCATTTGATTTAAAATTGCAATTGCCAAGTAAATTCTGTTGCAGGAGAAAATGTGATTTTTAGGGAAATAATTACATTGAAGTAATTTTACAATCTCTTTTGCATCATGCTCTGATCAGTAAACGCTTGATTTTTGGAAACCAAAGTGAGCTTGTGATCTGTATGTCCCACTAATAAGGCAAAACACAGTTGCCAAAATTTTGTATTATTACTATGTGAAATATTCAGGTTTAATTAACAATCAGATATGTTCCACGGATGTGATTTGTAGGAAAATGGATGAAAACTGCCCAGGGTTGCATATTATGGCCAGCCTGGCGCAGGCAGTGGATGGGAGCTCTGGCTTGGGGGCTGCGTGGCTCAGTAGGTACGAGCCTGCCCACAGCTGCAGAGTAAAGGGCGGTCAGTGGGTGATGCAGGGAGAGCTGGCCCACTGCTCTCCCCATCGTGCCCGTACCGTCGGTGTGAGCGTGTTTCTGCTGTGTCACCTGCACGGGAGTCCAGAGACCAGAAGTCTCTCCTGGGCAAAGGCAGCGAAGGTCCAGCTGGGCAGTGAGCAGAGTCCTGTGAACTGGGATGCAGGCAGTTTGGATCTTTGCTTTTTCTTCTAATTGCCTTCTGCCGCTGGCCATGCCATGCCTAATTACTAATAACATATTAAAACCCAAGACTAACCTACAGAGTCCATAATGCATGAGTAAGCTAAAAGGATAATCCGAAGTTACTTCTTCCCTACTTACAGAAATTGGAACTCAGTTTTTCATTTTGTATTAAGACCTTTCTTGTATGATAGCGCATTCTGTACCACGTACATGATTTTCAAAGGAAACACGGTTTATCCTTCTCATTTGATTAAAGTCTGGGATGAGTAACAGAGATTTCCTTTTACTTACACTTTCCATAGTGGTCCTACAGAATCCGTTTAGGTGGAAATATTGCAGTGGTCTGATTATCATGCAAAATCACTCATGTTGTTTTCAGCCTTAAAAGCCTGAAGCGATGTGTCTCCACCCCAGCTGGCACAGAGACACCTGAAAGTGGTTCTGCAGGACTCATGTATTAAATGCTGAGCAGCAAACTGTTCCTGCTGGTGCACTCTCCCGGGCATCGGCTCTTTCCCAGTGTTTGCTGGGGGATGGCAGGGTGACCGTGGCGGCCGGGGCTGACCCACCTTTCCTTCCTCAGTCCCAGGGTTTTGTTCAGACTAAAGAATACAAATTGTTCAGATGCGGCTGTGCCGAAAGCTCAGTGCAACACAAACAAAATAAAGATTTAAACTTGAAGCTGATCTTTAGTTAATCCTGTCTATGAAAACATGCCTAAATAGATCTTTTACATTTCTGAAGTGTGTGTATGTTATAGTAACATAATGTGATTTTCCAAGAAAAGTCTACTATTTCTTTTTTTTATATATGAATAATCTTTCAGGAGTTGATACAAAACCATTATTGATTTAATGACTCTGGGTCCTGGCGTATGGGCATCTGGAGCCAAGCCAGGGATATCCCTGTTCCTGCTGCCTGCGCCGGGATCGTCATTGCCCTAAGCCGGGTCTCAGGGCTGTGTGGGGCTGACGTGGCTGGTCCCCAGCGTGGCGCTGGCTGGAGGAGCCCCTTGCTCCTGCACTGCTCCACTCCTTTCCCACACTGAAAGACCATGGCGTGGCAACTCTTTTGGATTATTTTCCTTTGCTGTATTGCAGGCAATTCCTATCTATCCAAGGTGGTGGCAAGACGGACAATACAGGCTAAAATAAATAGTCTATAAAATGCACAGTATGTGCAGTATCCACGTATTTTCTTTGTCCCTTTTGCCCTGCTCTGCCCTTTATGGCAGAGCTTAATGAGGTGGTGCAGGAGGGCGGCCAGTTTGCTTTCTCCACTTGGATCTCCTGCACTCAGTTTGTTGTTCTTGGCGTTAGATAGGACTCTTGTCATGGCACTGTTGACAGCCTTGGTCGGCTGATGCGCCATAGCTGGGTTCAGGATGGACTCACTCCCAGCTGGGGCTCTCCAGGCTTATTCACCTCCTTAGTTATTTGGTAATACAGAAAGTGTTTTGTGCTTGATGTTGCTGTTGATAACTTCACAAAAATTGGCTGAAAAATCACTTGGGGTGGTTTTGTTCTGGATGCGTGAGCTCAGTCATGACTGAAAGAGTTTCCTCTATTGTGGCTGATGCAATTAGGGTTTTTTGGTCTTATTAGCACTATATGGTGAAGGGATGTGGCCAGAGCAAGCCCGTTTATTAAGCCATGACTCATTTCTGGGTATTGAATAATCCATGACTCACTTGTGCATCGCTCCATGATACCATCCTTTATCTGCAAGGCTGCTCTGTTGAACATCTTCTGATTTTGATTTGCCTCCTTGAGATTGCCTTGGCACGAAGTTATCCAGGATAAGCATGTCGATCAGCAACTCGTTCGGATATAGGATAAGTTTTCTTCTTGTGGGGGATGTTGCTCCGTAAACTGTAGACTATGGCATAGATATTTCCTGGTTGAATCGTCTTTACTTTGTGCCACCCCCATCACATACCGGATCTCCCTGTGTGGTTAGCCCTTGTTATCAATGTGGGATTAGCTAGCAGAGTATTTTGATTAATGCAAGCGACTCCTGCAGGGTAACATTTTCTGTTTCAGGATGCTGAGAGTCTAAACCTTCAGGCTCGTCCACTTTGATACAGTTGTTTGTTCTTTTCATTTTTAATGTACAAAACATAACTCCACTTATAATGAGTTTATGCAGCTAAAACTGCCCTATTCCTAAAGGGGAAGATCCTATCATCTGCCTTTGTTGCATCTGTATTTAGTGTATTATAACCAATATTATAACCATCACTTCAAAAATCCTCTGTATTTAGGAACGCTTATGCTGTTTCAGAAGACACATTCTGCCTCTCGTGCTGCTCACCCACCTGAGGCTTGTTTCTGTTAGACTTAGGGGTTCCTCTCTTGTCACAGTCTTTGCTGCTTTGCACTCTCAATGCAATAGGCTCAACATTTTTTATAATGAGAAATACTGGACTACTTTTATTGAACCTGCACAAATATCTCCGATATTCTACCTACATTCCAGTCTTCTGTTGAAGTCCATATCATCATATCTGGAGTGCAAATACAATTAGGTATTGGGATGGTTCAGTCTATAAACAGTCTATAAATTTCATCCTGAAGTGTCTCAAGGTTTGGCAAAACTGCTTCCTCTGGTTTTGGTGGTGGTTTTTTTTTTTTGACATTGTACATGTCTCCACTCTTTGCAGGCAGGGAGTCCACTGCTTCCTCTGTAGGTGCTTTGGCACCACAGATGTGACACTTGTGCTGCAAATCCACAGTGAGATAAAAATTATATCCTCAAGAGTGCGAAGAGTTGTGAACACTGTAAATAAGAACAGCGATAGCAGAGGTGAAACAGATGTTGTGGCTTCCAGCTTTAAATTCAGTGACTGTTCTGGTAAAATATCTTAGACTTCTTAGATACAAAAAGATGCTACAAAACCAGACAAACCTGTCCAACTTGAATGTTGCTGTCTCACATAGTGGTGGTTACAGCTCATGAGCTGTAGAAACTTGAAATAGGTTGTGAGACCCTGATGTCTTGAATTTGATAAAAGCATGCGATTTGTGAGTGCCAAAATTACCTGAACGAAATGTCAGTGAAATCTACTCATCTTCCTCGTAGGAATATGCTCCAATTCCAGAAAAAGGAAATGAGTCCCTTTTTGGGAAGTATAGAAACAGCGGCTTCTTACTGGTCTGTGTATAAATCCAGACCACCTGTGTCAATGTGTGTGCATCTCTACAGGCTCATGTCCCAATGTGCAGGGAAGCAGGAGTGCTGCAAAGAGCAAGAAGGACCTGATGGGTGGTGGGACATGTGTGTGGTCCACGTCGATGTCTGTGGCTGTGCTGGAATATCCATCTCACACAACTCGTGCTTTTATTCTATCAAGGTCATTACTTTACATCCCTTAAAGCAGCCACAAGTGTGTGTCCTCTGTCGTTAAGGTCAGGCTAGTGCAATGTTGGAAGAACCTCCACTTTGAGGGTAAGAGGAGAAGAAAACTTTTCTTACCAGGTAATATAATTGTACAGCACCTATGTTTGATAAGTTACAGATAGCTTTTGGGAGTTGTGGCCAGTACTTGGGTGAATATAAGCTAGGTGGTTCAGTGATTGTAAGAATGGTTATTGCCACTATGCTTGGGTGTGAAAATATATGTTCTGTCACATGTACTACCTTTATGAAGAGTATAAACAGGGTTTTTTCATCTGCTTTCCATTTACTGTTACATTTTGTTGTCTTTGCCATAGGCATTTAAAACCGAGATGTTCTAAAGAGCCCTGCATGAAATTTTAAAGAGACTGGACCTTTCATCTGTGCAACAGCAGGACACCGGATAGATGAACAAGAAAGAGAGAGAAATTGTTTTTGAAGCAATAGCAAAAAAAATAACAGTAGAAGCAATTATTTTATCAAAGGTTTATTTTCTTTCTTGTTTTTTAAAGACTTTTTCTCAGTTGAAGTTGGCTACCTTCTTATATATGTTTGATTTGTGGTTTTCAGAAGGTCCAAATGAAAAATGTCAGCTGGTAGATGTGTATTGTTAATGAGCAATCACAATGGCACCAGTGATTTCAGAGAATTTTGGTGCTCAGAGAATTGCAAAACTCTAGTCTTCTATCCTCAAAACAGGCACACGTTTGTCTTTCATATCTCAGTCTGTTCCTTGACTATAGACAGACTTTTACAAAGAGTAAGAATGGAGTGAGTCTTTGTTTGTCATGTTCTTGCTTGTAGTGAAAAAAATTGTGTTCCTTATGATAAGGAGCTAGATTATGATCCATCAATCCCCTCTTTCATGCCATTAAGAAGTAATCTCCGCTTACATTGCTTTGGCTTGTGTTGGTGACCTGACTGTGAGAAATTCAATATCGCATTGCTGGTTCCAGGTCCTTTCAACTCACTGCCATTTTTTATTAGTTTTCCTTCTACTGAATTATCTCCTGCGTGTTGCTCCTCACCCCGCTGGGAGATGTTCCCCCTGAGGTGATGGAAGCTCCTTCTGGAGCTCCAGCTGGACCCCACTGGTCAGCTGAGGTGGCACTGACTTGCTCCAGACGTGCAGTTAGAATAGCTTCAGTTTTAATTTTGATGGTGTTCTGGTGGGAAAGAAAATAAAATTCCTCTCCTTGTAGGATTATTGTATGACAAGCTGGGAACAGACTGCAGATATTGCTGGGTTCTTCCAGAATTGATTTGGAGCAGAAGAAGGGTTTAAGGAAAGAGCAAAGCCACCAGCTGTGACAGCACAGAGTCATGGGGAGGAAAGTGATGTACAGGGCTGGGACCGATACCTTGGCTGTTCTTTACTCGGATGCTAATAAAAACCTTATTCTGGAGGAGCTATATTGTCCGGAACATGCAAGACTTAAGATACCATGTTGGATGGCTTATTTAAGGATGGGGAAAACTTGGACCAATCTAAAATATGAATAAAAGTATCTCGTATTCCTCAATTTCAAATATATATACATTGTATTAATTAAATAGGGCAGATGGGCAGAGAAGGGGTTTTGTACAGCCAGTAAATATTGAAGCTGGGATCTTGTTTGAATTAAGATGATGTCTGCTGGGTGAAAGAGATCTGCAGAGATATATAAGGCCAAAGCTTCCAGCAGTCCATGCTGTCTTTACTGAAAAGCATATTTATATCTTCCAGACTAGTAATTAATCACTCGGTAGGATTTTTTGGGACGTGCATTCACAGAAGATCTTTTTGTACTGCCAGGAACCACAAAGCATGGGCACAATTAAAACACTGATTTAATTTATTATGTAGAGGCATGGAATGGGAATGTTTTAAGCGATGTTGACAGGCCAGGATTTCAGAACCACCTATTTTATTTTTAAATAGAAAACAAATGCTGCTCCTTACAAAAATTAAATTATATTAATAGCAGCTTTCTAATACACTACTAAGAAAGAAAATAAAGCTTTTGGCATTAATTAAGATGTGAAGAAATGTTATAATTTTTAAAGAGAATACATTTCAAAGATTTCTATTTATAAAAAGAAAAGATACTGCCTTTTGTTGAAATGCGCTTTAAAAGCATGCAGCTCTTTTGAAATATTAAAAATAATTGCTGAAAAGTTTTTGTATTCTGATAGCTTCCTCTTTAGTTAATCTTGGGAGTCTCTGCAGCTCCTCTGGTGCCTTCACATGCTATTGGTACCACTGATGGGGGCTTGCAGATACCGGACTTTGACCAGGATCAGTCCATGGGCAGCTGCAGTTATGGGACGCTGCCTGCAGCCTTGGGTGCTGTGCTGTACATACACACAGGCTGCCCTTTGAGGCAAAAAAGTGTTTGGTGACCATAGATTCATAAGACATCATCTGTGTGTACCTCTAAAGCTGCCCAATTCCATGGGGTCCCTGCGCTGTTTTACAGTATGTGTTTGAAGGAGAGAGGGTCCTCAGCCTTGGAGGACTTGGAAGGAGTGGAGCGGCCGCTTCTTTCTATTTCTGTGCATGGAAGCGCCTGTGTGGGTTTGCAGTGTGCTTCTGCACACCGACAGCTTGCGAGGACTCCTCGCAGCTTCAGAAGCAACTAAGAGAAACATCCAAAAATTCAGGGTCTCATCTGGTCACCCTGGCCTGTCCTGTGCAAATGCAGAAAAGCGTACAACATCCAAAGTGAAACTCGTGTCCTGCTCCTGTTGTTTGTATGTTATTTAAAAGAAGCTATTTTTCTTTGTTAAAAAAAAAAAAAATTAGTAAAGCCTGATGCAGCAAAACACGTACATCCCAGCAGCAGACAAAGGATGCTTTTACTGCAGTAAAAGTTCCTGAGGTGTTCACCAATTTCCTTCTCATGGTTATGACTTTTATTTTTTTGTCCTCTGCTTCAAATATGAAACATAAAGGTCTTATCAAGGCATAGGGTTATGCAGGAGATAAATAAATTTTAGCTTTAATTTGCTTGGATCCAATTGGAGCAACTCAAATATTTTAAATGTAGAATATAACATGTAATGTTTTTGTGGTCTTGATGGTTTAATGTTCTGGAAAATTACATTGTACTGAAACATCAAATGGGTTAGGTCACAGCTTGGGGCAGGGCTGCACAGTGACTGGTCACCAGCTTTGTGTCACCACCATCTATCATAAAAAAGCTTATTTGCTATCTGGCCCTTTGGTAAACTACGATAGTATAATCTGAACACCATTTATCAAGAAGGTGGACAGCCCTGAATAAAAATAAATTTTTTTCTTTGAAGAGTTCTTGATTGTATTTCCCCTTACTCATGGATACCTTTGCATGACGTCAGCAGTAGATGTCACCTCACGCTTTTTTCTTCACCTGGGGTCCTTCATGCATTGTCACGCCCCGTGGTCACGAAGGGGTGGCTCCATCTGCTGCACACTGCGGGGGGCAGCTGCCAGCAATGCTCCGTCCATGGTCACCTGCAGGATGGTGACGTGGTGTGGGAATGCCAAGAAATGCCATGTTTTTCTTCTGGCGATGCTTGTAGATGTATGACAAGCTGTAAGGCCAGGCATGTCTGTCTGCTCTCCATGAAGTGCCTCTCGAGGCAAGACAGGGGTTGGATTGTGTCTGCAAATTCGCGGTATTTCTGTGGTGCGCAAGGAGTAGCAGCACTTGAACGTGTAAAGGATGCCTAGTGTTGCCAGTCTGCAATGTCTTCTGTTTTTCTAGAAGAGATTACTATTCTGCCTGCATACGCAAAGAGAGGATGAGACAAATTTCAGATAAGCTGCTATTCTACTTTTCATTTGATGTTGCACAATTATCCTCCTTTCCAGTTTTAGAAGTACCACTTATTTTGAAAGCTGTTGTCATATGTCATCTCAGTGATCTGTGAATTAATAGAAATGCACTTTCATTTAAGGTCATTTGCATGACCTTAATAAAGCTTAAAATAATTGTGTGATCATTACTTTGGGACATGATGATACTTTGGGACATGATGATGTGTGTGTCATGGAGACTGCTTTCTCTTTGACTGAGTATTTTGTCGCTTTTAGTGTGACTACAGAGATCTGCTGGTGCAGTCCTTTCATGTAGGGCCTGGAGAATGCTGTGTTAGGATTAGGGATTGTATGATCTCTCTTTGACACTGCAAATGCCTCTGGAATATTGTCCATTTCTTGGGCTAACACTTGGAGAAGGGTGCTGAAATGGATGCAGTGAAAATCCATGAGGGTGATTAAATAAGTGGAAAATTTATCTTATGGTGACAGATATAAAAGGAAAAAAATCAAGCCTCTTCTGTTATCAAAAAGGCACTTAAGAGGTGACTTGAACACAGTCAATAAGTGCCTACACAGGCAAAAGAAATTTGAGAATAGAGAGCTCTTAAAACTAGCTGAAAAGAAGTATAATGAGGTTTAGTGAATTGAATTAAAGGTAGACAAAAATTTGACTAGAAATAATGTACATGTTAATCAGGCAAGGTGATTAATCACTGGAACAGCTTAATGGCCATTATGGTAGATATTTTAAAATTGAGATTGGATGATTTTCCAAAACCTGCAGTTCAAGTGCAACTATTGAGCTTTAAACTGGAAGTAATACAGAAAATTCTGGTGGCCTACATTATGCAAAGTGTCAGATCAAATCATCACACTATCTCGAGTCCTATGAATTAACGAGGCACAACGAGGCACTTTTGTTTCTGAATAAACACAACCTCTAATAATTTCCTGTTTCTTGAATAATTCAGGAGTCCTACCATCCAGTAGTTTTGATATGACGTTTTATTCCATCACCGTGAATTGTTTGAATGTGGGATTGCTTCAGCAATGATCCAAAGTATAGAAAATAAATGATAATGCAATGAGCTGTCAGAAAAATATATTAAAAAAATGCTTGATGTTTCTGCCTTTTTGTGTATCCTCATCCATTCTTCTCTTAAATCTCCTGTGCTTCATGTGACTGTGGCATCCCATGTCAAATGCGGTGTTATGCAAGGCTGGAGTGACAATCTCAGCTTTAATTTTGTTGCCTTTTGTGAATGTCACAACATTAACGTTGTCTGTTTTATTATTTGGTATTTACCATCTCTATGTATGTACCTCATATTGGTTTAATGGTAGAGAGCAATGATGGGATAAACTGCAAGGAACTGAGAGAAGTGACAAAGGAGATAAAGGGTTCTTCATTTTAATAAACTACATGCTAACACATACTGTTAAAAAAATACTCCTCTCGCTGAAATATGAGGCAATACAGAGTGAATACAATGAATTATGGTCACAAAGATATAACACCAAAGAGTGGCTGGACTGTCATCCTCAATCAGAGGCATACCTTTTGGAAATGACTTTGAAGGTTATCTTGGAATAGCTTTCCAAATTGACTTTACATTTCAAGTGCAGAGGAATTGATGGATGGCTGGAGCGGTAGTCAAGGAAATTAAGTGTGGGTGACCATCTGCATGAGCAGAGATTTTTATGCAGGGTAACACCTGACCTATTTATTTTTGTCGTAAAGTGATTACATATTGTGCCCAGAGTTCTGTAATGATGATAAACACCGTAGAGCTTTGTCTCTTCCAAACAAGATCTCTATCAGTCTGGTGCTGTAAACGAAAGATTGACCTGCTCAGAAATGACTATATTAGATATATTTTCGCAGACGCTCCAAAAACAGTATGGAAATCTCCATTGGTGTGGTGGTGCTAGTCAAACTAATTTCTGTTTTTCATGAGGGGAAATGAGTCATGTGTTTTGATCTTTAGCGTACTTGTTTTCCTCAAGAAGGTCTTGCAAAAATACCTTTGCTTTAGGAATGCTTCCATTTGGGATCTACATGGCACTAACAATCTTGGCCAACGTGCTGATGGGATGGTTCATTCTGGGTGAAATGGGAGATCTGTATTTCCATGGATGACTGGTGATAATGGGATCAGCAAAGGGTTGCCGTTGTGTCCTCCTTGTGGCTCTCTGAGTTGTCCAACATGCAGGACTTGGGTTATCTGGAGGTTGCTGGATGTAATCCAGCAGTGCAAGCCCCAAGGTCAGAGGAGAAACAACAGGGGCCTGGTAGAAGATGCTGTGGTGATGGGGCTTTGTGCGTGGCTGCTGTGGTGGGGCAATCCTCAGTGCGTGTCTGTCAACTTGCTACGGCGCACTCTCGCCTTTGCACCATGCCGCCCTCTCCTCACACATACAAATGCTGTGATAATACGTTCCTCCATTAAGACTGAAAGCTAACAAAGACTCCTAATTCTTTAAAATACCTACAAAAAACCCCGCAGTAGTGTTTATTGTGTATGTTGGTATTTTATGTTTTTTTGAAGAAAATTTATTCAGATCCTCTCTTTGCTTTGCTTGCTTGTATTTTTTTCCTCTCCCCTTGCTTATGTTTATTTCTTCTCCTCTTTCAGATTTTCCCATTTGCTTTCCAGTTCTTTTCCTCTTGTGTGTGATTATATTTTAAGCACACAAGCAAACCCACGTAACTAAAGGTATGTTTTTTGTGACAGAGGATCTAACTATTTGCATTTTGGTCAGATGTTTTTATTTTCTTATTCTGTGGTGGTTTCTTTTGTTCCTGCCCAAACAATGACCCCGTGTAGATGAGAACCCAGGTTCTGCTCATCTGCAGCCTGCCGATGCACCTTCCATGTTTAACCTGCACAGGTCATCCTGTGCATCCCATGTGCATGAACACATTTATTTAAATAGTTGTATTAAAGCCTAATGTGGAATGCTTGTTTGCGTATGTTAAATACAATATTAACTCATTCTGGCTAGTGCTGTGCTGAACGTGTCTCTTTCTCCTTGCCCCTTTGTCTCCCCCTTTCAAGCCTACCTCCAGCATTGCTGTTCAGCTTCTCTTTTCAGCCCCAGCCTGGTCCTCGCTGGTGCTGAGGTGAGACCAGGCTCGTTGAAGTAAACAGGGTGAGTTCATGGTGAGTGTAGCTACCCAAAAGCTTCACACCAGAAACGCTGGAGTTCACAGAGAAGAAAATACCCAAAGGCTATGATAGAACTGCCTTTGCGGTGACAGCACGACCAAATCTGGTAGGAAGGAGTGAATCAATGGTGAAATAATGATGCTTTGATATCCAGATCTATCAAACGTGATAGAAACAATAAAGAGTAAAATTTTTTAAACTATAAAAATAATTGAGTTTTCAGAGCAAATTTGTCTGCAGTTTAAGGCTATTTAAAATAACACGTCCAGAGATCTTTACATTGGAATTTGAAGGACTCTTTCATTTATGAACTGATGAGATACCTTTAAAAAATGTACGAGAAACCACAAACAGATTTTCAAACCTGTTCCAGGACAAGTAAAATTTTGGTATGATTTACAGGATTCCTAGAGGGACTACTTCACAGTGCAAGTCTCTGTTTCTTCTGGGACTTTAAGAGGCATTTGTTATATGCGTTTCCGTATTTTAAGAAGCAGGTATTATTCCATGTGCTGGTACCAAATGGTTTTGTCCTGCAATGGGAAGAGTTTTATTGCACTGTTGATGTCAGGGTCAGGAGGCCAGGGGACACCTGTTTGTTTGGCTCTCGGTAAGAACTCCATCCGTTGACATCTTCTTAGATTTATTCACACACTGGAAATTGTAGATGACAGTTTCTCTGACTTTCTTTTTAGATTCATGGTTTGCAAAGTTTTTTTTTCTTAATGAGCTGTTAATTCATAACAGTATTCACTAGTGATGTAAAATAAAGTCTGCTGTTTTCTAAGCTGGTTTGCATTGTGCTGTAGTTTGCAATTTTTAAAAGAAAAGGACTTATTTCCTCCTGAGATTTCTTTTTTAGATCTCAAAGTTTCCTAAGAAGAATTTTTTTAACTTGTTTATGGTTAATATTTGCACAAGCGTGTGCAACATCTGACTGTAAGTAATTGAGTGTGCATTGTTGCATTTTTATAAATGTATCATCTTAGATATAAACCCTACATCTGCATGCTTCCAAAGCCTACTATGGTGTTCACCATATTGGTCCAGTTACAGCACAGCTTCCTTCTTCTCCCATCTTGACTTGCTCTAAAAACTCTTGGACACTCTGATGCATAAATTCACAAATGCAGGAAGCTTGAGTCTAAACTGTCTTCTGGCGTGAAATCATGCAGCTATCTAAAACTATAATATTGTATTGTTAATATTGTTACGCATTTGCATTCTTATGTGCACGCGATCTCAAACGGGAGAGGGAACTGATGGTGGGAGCACGTACCCCTTTGTTTCACTCTTGCAAGCTTTCTGGTGCACGTGCAGGTTTGAGGCAGCATGAGGATGATTACAATAATTTTTCATTGCTTGGTAAGTTGAGAGACCGCAGCAAAAGCCAGGCTCTCCCTCTCTTGTTGATTTAATGAAATCTTTGTGTACAATATGATGGGCTTTGGAGGACTGTAGAAACCAAAGGAAGTTCAGTGGAAGGATGTCGCTGCTGCCCTCACGATTGCTCCTCGATGCGAAAGATGTGTGACGAAGTTAAAGTTGACAGTGTGTTATCCAGAGTGCCGAGGACAAATCTGAGTGCTGTCCCTTTCATGTTGATTTGTCTGAGTTTTAGACATGTAAGTGATTTTAGATCAAAATGACTTGTGACTCTAAAGCAAGCTTGATGGTTTGCTTTTGCATGGCTGGTGATTCAACGTGTTCAACTTGTGCACAAGCAGGATTACGCACAGAGTGAACAGACTGTGCAAGAGCTGCAGTGTATGAGTACCTGTGGCTGTGCTTGGTTCTGGGCAGGGGCTTTGGGTTTGGCAGACACGTGTGTTGCCCTTGCAGCTGGTCTTAACAGCAGAATCTGTTTTGGAAATCAGGATAGGAGAAAGCACAACAACGTTTGGAAAGCTGTCAGGCAGGGAGCAGAAGCAGGCAGTGCGTGCTGTCCAGAGGCGGGAGGCAGTCCTGTCGTGCTGCTCAGGTGATGTTCAGTAAAATGGGGAAAAGTTGTGAAGAGCCACGAAGGCGAAGAGAAGGAGCTTGTGTCTGAGGAGGGGAGAAGAGGTGGCTAATGGAGGGCTGCAGAGATGTGTGACAGGCTCCAAGTGATGGATGGGGAAATTATCCTTGCAGTAACACTCCAGACAGGCTGTGAACAGAGCAAGAGTGCATTTGTCAAGGACAGAGAAGAGGATGCGGCAGTAATTGAGAAATGTCTGTCTGCTTAAGACTAGGAATTTAAGGCAGCACTCCTCTTGAAATTCACTCTGGCTGTGTGGGATGCCCCTTACTTTCAAAATACTCAGTTTTTGTCCCATAAAAATGTATGAGGTTTAATTATAAATGGCAATATATGTACCTTGCCTTTTGTTTGCTTCTAAGACATCCCTCTGCTGTATCCAGCCTGGGATGTTGTAGTCTTCTGGAAACTCACATGGCGATTTTTGGTTTTGTGTGTTTTGTTACTGTAGGAGTAAAGTGGACAAATACTATTTACTGCTGCAAATATTGAAATATTTGACATCTGGCAAAATATGTCAGAAGAATGAGTGCTCTTGGTAGTCAGCTACACTGAAGAGCTATCATGCCTAATCTTTCATTTTTTTCTGCTCAAACATTTTATTCCCTTTTACTTCTGAGCAATACAAAACATATAAGTAATTGCACAAAGTTCTTCAGTGGTGTAGAAATAAAATCGAAACGTGAAATCATCACTCAAAGAAAGCACCGATTTGGTAGTGGTACGTGGGGCCAAGCTGTAGCTGAGAAGAGAGGGTGTGGGATGAATGCTTGGTGACGGAGGCTTGGGGATCATATTCTTCTTGCTCACACCAGTGGCTAAAAAAGAACCGGTCGATCACATCAGCAGGGAATGTTAGGATGCTGCAATCAACACACGTGCAGCAGGTGCCCGAGCCAACCTCTGTTGCCAGCTCGGTTTTTCTAGCAGCTGGAAAATGAGGAACGGCGAATCTGTGGCTGTACCTGCAGGGTACCGCTCCCGTCGCCGCGGGAGGGCACCCGCATCCCCCGGGTACGCAAAACCGGGGGG
>Ga0065711_1040908_pt1 | contig 16567 bp, 9 predicted proteins | sample Hoacrofraction12_FD_59098 | JGI IMG/M metagenome (GOLD analysis project Ga0065711, IMG submission 59098) | Hoatzin crop microbial communities from Cojedes, Venezuela - Epithelial fraction 12 v2 (version 2) | ecosystem: Host-associated > Birds > Digestive system > Esophagus > Crop | place... | reverse complement strand
GACAGGCCGCTGGAAAGGACAGCTAAGAATAAACATGATGTGGGTTAGCAAAAACAAGATGTGTTCAAGGACATGGAGGTGGTCTGTTGCTATTGGCGTTAGTGCATAGTTACCAATCATAAGGGAATATAGGGTGCATGAACAGTGTGTGATTTATGTCTGTAGCGTATCCGAATAAGCGTGATCGCGTGTACAGATATGGAAAATGTATATAACCACGCAAGCAGACCAATAAAGGGGAATCAGCTGTGCATTGTATCAATGTGTGAGAGTCATTCCTGTCCCTGCATGGATGCTGAAACTCGGCAGGATGCCATGAGGTTTGTTCTCCTCTTCTTCATTTTCTCTCTTCCTTCTAGGCAGTGAGCAAACTGTAAATTGAGAAGTACAGAAGCACGAAAAGAAACAGGGAACCTTCTTCTGGTCCTTTTATCTTTTAGAAATCTAACTATCTGCAGAAAACAGAAGAAAAATCAAAGCATAACATAAAAGTTTTAGCATAAGAACAACCAGGCTGGATGAGACCGAAGGTCTCGCAAGCAGAGTCCTGCCTCCAGAAATGGCCAGTGGCAAAAGTGTGGGGAAGGGCAGAGGAGCCAGGCTTGTAGTTAGAGGTCCCTCTCGGTGGCTGCACCTCTCCAACCACCAGCTGTCAGCATGCTTGGGACTTCCTTCAGTGGAGGCTGCTGCAAGCAACGATATTTGGTGGCTCTCTCATGGCTCTCTCTTTATGTTCACTAACCTATCATTGTTGTCAAAGGACAGCACAGGAGAAAACAGAGATGATTATCGATGAGAATAAGGAGCAGGAGGAAGCTCTCTAGAAGAGCAGTCATTGCACTGTGCGGGCTCAAGGACCAAACCAGAGGAGAGAGGTTCTTAACTCCACATAGAGAATCGCAAAGCCCCATACAATTGCTCAGTCATCGAAGGCTGATCTAAAAGTCACACAGGTTTAGTTGTGTGATGTCAAAGCATAACTAGTTATAATGCAGTTCAAATAGCAATAACTTGAGTTGTTTTTTTTTTTTAATTATATATTTTTTTTTAAATATAACTTCTTTGTATCCACTAGGCTAATGAGTTGTTGATCTTGCAGAAGCATAGGCAGATACCACTCAGTTTTCTACAGAAATTGTACGTACAATGGACCATTCAAAACATGGTACTAAAACAGTAATGAGGAATTAGCTAAGGGCATGACATTCCTAGTTGAAAGATAACAAGCAGCTTTTTGTTTTTCATAGATTTCTTTAAAATTTCATAAAAGAAAAATCAGCAGCAAATGCAACTCAGTCCTAGAGTTGCTTTGGTTTCATTGGAGCTGTGATGTTAGTGATACGACCAAAAGGATGGAATAATATGAAATGGGTAGCTGAAATAGCAGAAGGAAGAGAAGTATTTTATGATATTTCTGGTAGCAGTATCCAGAATAAATTTAATAATCAACTGCCTAAAACAGCCTTTTGGTTCCTCACAGATATTTTTTCAAGATCTGCCATTTCTTATTATTTCTTACAGGCCTGGTGTTTCGTTTCAGACTTTCCATCCAGATCAGAACTATGCAAGACTCACAGGTTCAGGGGGACTATGCAAACACTGATCTAAGTGCCAGTCTAAGGGATTTTACAGCCTGAGATTTCCTGTGCATTTCAGGTTTGTAACCAACAGCAAAACTCTAAGCAAAACTTCACCAGCACACATAAAATTATTGAAGTTGCTGAAATAAACAAAACAACCCACCCCCCCACCTTGTGAAACAACAGGTTACTTCTGCTGTATTTAAAGAATGAATTGGGAGCAATTCACTCTTCCACCATTTTTAGTGGATTTTTATTGTTGACATGGCAAACCTGTTTATAAACATAAAATCCATGTACAGTTTTGTAGAAAATCAAGCCCCGTTACTGTAATATACAGAACTAGATAGATTTACCAGAATTGTCTACAGAAAACAAGTATTTACCAGCACACAGATGGATACGCAGATATACACTCACACGTTTCTATTTCCTACTGGCTCCAAACTTTATTATGTTGGAATTACTGCAACAATTCTGCTATCAGACAGGACTTGATTACCAAGCAAGGGCAGAATTTACAGCCTCCTGATTTTATATTCCTACAATCTGAGCACATATGCCCACTTTAGCTTAAAAAATGATTTACTGGTTACCATCATATTGTTGTATCTGTTATCCAGGCTTAGTGGGACACAGCGGAGAAGGTATATTAGAAAAAAAAATCTATTTCATCTAGAAAGGTGATCACAAATCTACATGAACAACATGTAGATTTGTATAAAACCGTATCCTTGGCTGCATCAAAAGCAGTGTGGCGAGTGGGTCAAGGGAGGTGATTCTCCCCCTCTGCTCTGCTCTGATGAGACCCCACCTGGAGTCCTGCGCTCAGCTTTGGAGCCCTCAGAAGAGGAAAGGCATGGACCTGTTGGAGCAGGTCCAGAGGAGGCCACAAAAATGATCCAAGGGCTGGAGCACCTCTCCTGTGAGGAAAGACTGAGAGAGTTGGGGCTGTTCAGCCTGGAGAAGAGAAGGCTGTGGGGAGACCTTCTTGCAGCCTTTCAGTACTTCAAGGGGCCCTACAAGAAAGCTGGAGAGGGACTTTTTACAAGGGCATGGAGGGATAGGACAAGGGATAATGGCTCCAAGTTGAAAGAGAGCAGATTTAGGTTAAATATAAGGAAGAAATTCTTTACTATGAGGGTGGTGAGGCAGTGGCACAGGTTGCCCAGAGAAGTGGGTGCCCCCTCCCTGGAAGTGTTCAAGGCCAGGCTGGATGGGGCTCTGAGGAACCTGGTTTGGTGCAAGGCGCCCCTGCCCACGGCAGGGGGTTGGAACTAGATGATCTTTAAGGTCCCTTCCAACCCAAACCATTCTACAATTCTATAGATTTAAAAGGAACACAGAATACATAAACACACACAAACACATATGTATATGCTCACATACCAGTAAAACACAGCCATGCTACAATTCGAACTTGCAGCTACTGAGAACCATTTCCAAACTTTCCATAACCAAAGCAAGGCATGATACAATGCAACAGCCAAAACATTATTAGAAGCAGATAGCAATATTATCTAACCTGACGTGAAGATACTTCAGTATGATCTTTTAGCATAACATTTTACGTAAAACCATTCAAGTCACTGTTTGGAAATTCAAGCTTTTGGTGCTAGATTCAAACTGCTCTTTGGATGAGCAAAAACTTGGGAACTATTTCATGACAAAAAGTTTTGGCAAGGGGAACTGATTAGCTAAGAAGGAACTATATTTTCATTAAATACTAATAAAAATCCAACTGCCTACAGGAAAATCTACTTTATCTTATGTGGGCTTCTTCCATGCCTCCACATCATCATAATGACCATTTTAGAATTGTTCAGGTAGATAGCAAGCAATCTGAAATTATTCACTAAATCAAATTACCACAATCTTCTGCCTAAATTCATTCCAGTTCTGCTCCTTACTACACAAATTATTCCACTGCCTCATTGCAATTAATCAGTCAGTTATCAGACAGTTCGAGTGAAAGTGGCAGAATCAGGCCCAATGCAGCCTACAGGAGACAGATTTTTAACAGTTGCTCTAAGCATACTTCTGTACTCTTTGCCAAAGTTTGGCAGCAATCTTTCAGTGTATTTCCTTGAGATATTTTATATGAATGAGATACAGAATTTTCTGGCTCACAGTTTGGAATCTCCTCCACTAGATCTTGAAAGGAATTAACACAGCAATCAAAGAATGTTTTCCAGTTTTAGTTTATACCACTAAAAGAGTTTGCTACAATGAACCAGTCTGTGGGTTCATTTTTAGTCTTATCTGGATGACAAACTATATTCTGACTTCAGCATTTCAGCAAAATACAAAGCTCAAGATCCAGACATCATTTTCTGCCTTTCTTGTCTTCCCCTCCTCCACCTCCTCTGCCATATTTTGTTGTTCCTCTCAAAATACATTTTCTCCCTTTATTTGTTATTTTTCCCTCATGTGCAGCCCTCCATTCATCCTAAAGTTCAGAATATAGTCCTGTCTATGAAACTAAAATGCTACTGAATAAATTAAGCAAGAATGGAAATGCCTTAACAATGTTGTCAGATGTTTCTTTATTAAGGAGAGAAAATATTAATAAGAATTCTAGCCAGAAACTGCACTCTGCTGCCACTGCGAACAACGCTATCATCTCTCTCGGATTTGCTAGGCTGTGTGTGCAAGTGACTGCTACGGCAGTCTTTTGCTCCCAGTTAAATTTTGGAACAGGTGAAATATCTCAGTTATGCTGTATGGCTGGATTGAAGTCACCTGCCAAGACATGAAGGAGTGGCATAGCTCGGGGGCAGGTTTCCCTAGGAATGGAATGTGGTACTCGGTGCAGTTCTAAGTGGCCACGCTCTCTTAATAAACCAGTCGTGTGTTACATATGGGATTCTGGATCTATTTTGCAGAGACTTCAGAAATGGCAATGAGAAATGGTTTCAGCAGGAGATAATGGGCTTTATGACTTTTCCCAAATTATTCCCCTTTTTAGTAGCCATCATCTTGTCGGGTGACATCTGGAATGATTAGAGGATGATATTTTAGACTGACAACTGGGCTGTCATTCACACTGTCAGTCAGCAAACATCCAGGTTGCCCAGGGTTACAAAGCTAGTTTATGCCTTTGTCCTGTAGTATTTAGTGCTGCTGATTCTTTACCTTGATTTCAGATGAAGCAGTTCTGACAGCTAGCGCCAGAGGCAGGCAGAGAGCTCATGTTGATGGTGGGAGTCCCGTGGTGCCTTTGTGTGTGATGGTTTTAGCACTTCTGTGGCAGCCCATCAGGCAGGACATAACCCCAGCGCACTAGGGTGGGTCTAGTAAGTTCACCTGCTCCCAGAAAACAGAAGGCCAATGTTTATATATGCTCTAGGAACATATCTAATTATTTTAGGCTTAAATACCTGAATGGGAGCTTTCTTACACAACCCAGTTATCCGCAGAATTATCATCGTAAAGCAGATCAGAAAACAAACTATTCCAAAGCAGCCTTGGGTTCCAGTGATGAGCAGTCCCTATGCTTTCCTCAGCATGCAAGAGCACCCTCACCAAATTATCAGCAAGAATAAATACGCTCCACAGCAACAACTTCACATTGTTCAACCGTCCCTTGATACGCAGTCTAAATTCCTTCCCACTCACTCACTGTGTGCATCCCGCATCAAAACAAAGGCCTCTTCTTTTAAATGTTTCAGTTTGGGAACCCAGCTTTGGGGATCAAAAGCCTGGTTTTCAAAGGGAAAAATACCCTGCAGTTCTGAGAAAGCTCAAAGCAGTGTTGTGAGCATGTGCCAGCTCTGATACTCAAAACCTAGAACACAATAATCAGGAACCCAAGAACAGAAGCACCAAAGACAGCTTTCCTGCTTCTTCCCTTCATTTCATTTTGCCTCAATGTATTCTTCTTTTAACACAAAAATAATATTTCTTACATACTGAGCAAATGAGATACAAAACCTAATATTTTTTAACTAATAAACTAGCTGATAGTTAAGATAAGGAATAACTAACATCCATTTTGTTATCAGTGAGCAAGTAAGTAACTCGCTATTATTTTGGTTCCAGACAGGTAACAGTACAAGCCGTCATAAAGCACTGTGTTTCACAGACCAGTTTAATACTCACGGTATGTGTCTGTGACATCTGCCTTCTGCAAACAGGCTTGCAGCCTTGTCCTCAGAAAACGTAAAAAGAAAGAGTGTGCTCAAAGCAAATTTGCTTAAAAATTCAATAAAAATGCCTTAAAACACTGGCAGAAGTTGCATAGCCTGAAGGCAAGGAATGCCTTCAGTAATGTTTCTAGCTAATGTTTCTGAAGCATGCAAAAAAATAATAAAATTTCATAAACAAGCTGGAGAAAAAGGATGACTATTTTTGCCTGTTGTATGCATCTGAGACCATAATGCCCCTACGCAAGGCTGAATTCTGCCTCCTGTGTAGCTCGTTCCTGGTGCTCTACCAGAAGATGCTTACCAATTACACGTTCATGTTATACAATAACAGAGAAGGTGAAACTGGAATGATAGCATGTAGATATGCATGGACATGGTGTTAAAACAAAAGGAGTAAAAAAGCTGTCTGAAGCATCCTTTAGTAGCATTGTTCTAGATCTCAAACCAACACCCTTCTAAAGAGCAACAGGAAAGCAAATAAATCACTATAATTTATTTATACTAACTTTTTAAATAGTTCACTGATTCTTTTTGAGTAGCATCTCACGAAACTGGTTGTTAGGTATAAATTAAAAGTATTCAAGAGGTAATATTTGTAAAGCACTTTTGCATCCACAGATGAATGCTGCTGTATAATATGAACATTGACATATTTGACAAGGCAACAGAGTTAAGTGTGATACCGAGTCAGACTAAAGATTTTTTTCTTGTCTGAAAAGCCCTTGTTTTGTTACTAATATTAGAGCTACAGAGGCCTATTTGACAAAAAGCACCTCCTAATTTGAGAGCTGTAGCTCTTAAGCTCCATAGTAGCAGCTATTTACCTGGTTGGCTCACTCTTCGCAAAATGTGCCCATTAAGCTCAGGGTATAAAGCCAAAAAAAAAAATAACAGCCGCTCTACTGAGCATGACTGAATGAGCGACTGTGCTGGTATGTGTCTGATAAGAGACAGCAGAGGAAAAGGAGATAAACCTTGGGGTAGAAGACAGGAGTTTACATATTCCATTTAGAACAATAGGGAAAGCTATTATTGACTTCATTGGGAATAACTCCTAGTAGCACAAATTCTCTCTAGTTGCAGGTGTTTGGAGGATTTTCCCCAAGGGAAGCTTTATGATATACATACACACATACATATACAACACCAGCTTATGTCAAGGGAATTTATGCATGCATTCTGAACCGAGAGTAAATTTTAGCCCTTTTCTTGTTCACTGACGTTATACAAGCATTTTCCCAGCTTGGCAGGGCTAAATTAAATTGGGCAATGTTCTGTGTGTTTGATGTCTGCTAAATGAAGTGAGCTTCCAATTCGTCATATTTACTCAAGCTCACTCAACTCTAGTAAAAATTAAAATGTTCCAGTTAATTTAACGAGATAATTTAGCTCTCTCAAATCTTTCTTGCTCAACATTTGTTGCTGTTTAGAAGTTGGGGGTATGTGCTGCCATGTAATTCTTTGGACAGCTCTGAGGACTTAATAGTGAACAGTAGACATTTTAGACACTGGACTGACATCGTGTTTATTCTCAAGTAAGTCCCTGAGTTGCCACTGCAGAGGGGAAGTCTAGGATGAGGCCCTTTGAAATAATTATTTAAACAAGAGGGATCACACAAAAAAGCCATAGAATATTTAGGAAAGAATCAGGGTGACTAAGGTAGCAGTTGGAAGGTGAAAAGTAAAAAAATGCCATGTTGAATAACTTGGATACAAACAGAAAGTAGGCAAGGGCTCCAAGAAGCAATATAATCAAAGTATCCATACACAAAACTCTTCATGCTTGATACTTGGAAATAACACCTCCATCTTGAGATGAATGTCTGCCTTGATCTTGCAACTCTATTTTATGTCCATACAGACAAGTAAGCCAAAACATCATAGTGGTACATATGTGATAATGTCCACTGAAATTAATACTTAATGGATTGAACCAAGACTGAGAATTTAAGACTGCCCACACCTGTAACACTGAGATTTACTCACAGGAACTGTGAGTCTGTCTGCAAACCAGCATCATTAAACGTTATCTGTGGGCTCAAACACTAGAAGACAAAAAGGTGTAGTAGCTACCATGTTCAGAAATCGCCTCATTACCAAGGGACAGGCCACTCTGCAGCCTGAGTAGTGGATGGCAGCGCTGAAACTGCAGCTGTATAATAGGTCCTCAAAGATCCAATGTACTAGATTGCAGACAATACCGAAAAAATCTCTTCTCCCACTCATTTGGGGCTACTTTCAAAATCAGCAGTAGAACGAGGGTTACATTTATTGGCTGGCTGTGTTGATTCACAGTCAGATACTGGTGATCCTGCTCTACAAATCACAAAGAAGGCTACAAACAAAGGCCTTTGCAAGAATTTGTAGGGACTGAAGAGACAGAGCAGGGGATAGTGTGTAGCCTTTCTTCTCCCCAGAGGAGGACAGGCTGTTTATAACCTGGATCGCATCTCCCTCTGCAGAAGCTGAAAGACTAAGGATGCCACAGACACAAGAGGTTGGTGCATTTGATACTGCTTAGTGCTTCAGTGCACTTAAAATACTAGTCCTTCTCTTCAAGGAGGATGGAGGAAAACCTGGAGACATCAGCTTCCTAAGATAGCTAGATGTCTAAAGCTAAGCAAAACTATTCTAAGTCTCACATACAGGTGCCTTCAGACACTCTGCTTTTAGTCTTTCTGCAATTTCCTGTGAGACTGTGGAAGACACAGTCACATTTTGATAAGAATTCATTAAGCATCTTAGTAGCCTGGCAATATTCAGTATACCCTGAAGAACACGCAGACAGGTGAACTACAAAAAGCTAGTACACAAATGTAGAGCAATTTAAGCAAAATGGTGCTGGGGACTTGAGTAAAATTACAGCTACGAGCTGCTTCTGCTGTAGAATCAAAAGCGATGCAGAGTGCACCTGGTTTCTTTATACAAACCTTGGCACAGGTTTGTCAAAAGGCTTGCAGACCTGTCAAAAAAAATGGGAAGAGCTTAAGATTTTAAAATAAAACCAGAAGCTTCGAAATACCCCGAACAGCCAAAAATGGCTATGGCTCACCCTTAGAGAGATGTAAGCTAGATGGGTGAAGAGGTATGATAATAAATACATTTTAATGTGCAAATGTATTTTTTTTTCAGTGCTTTAACTTTTTTCTTTTCTTCTAGTGAATCTTAAAATGTTTTCACTTAACATCTATTCAGGAAGACAGATGACACAAACATCACTGATGGTAGTATTGAATTGCAGTGAAAAAACAGCAAATAAGATGCAGAATACTAAGGCAAAAATAAAAATATCACTAAATGACTTTACCAATGATAAAGCTATTTCAAGAAGACAGCATTATTTCTGATCACTTTCTAGCAAAAGGGATAATGCAGAGATAAATGGTGAGCTGATAAAAAACATAAATACGAATAGCCAAGAACCTTAAAAAAAATAACCCCAAAACCCTCACCTGAAGAGAAGTTGAAAGCACAGGGTTATTTACATTAGAAAGGAGAGACATAAGAAGGGCATGATCCAAGTATGAAAACTGAATAGCTGGGAAAGGTTAGGAGCTTCACCTAAGAACAAGGGATTTACTGAAATAAAAAGATAGCAAATGCAACAATGATAAAAAGAAACTTATTATTTTTGTTTCATAATTAAACTATGGTAGAGAGTTGAATACAATTTTTTCAGTTTTCTGTTGTAGAGTACAATGTCATAAAAGGGAAACACTATAAATAAAGTACCTAGAACAATATCTACAAATGTTATAAATCTAACAAACGTTTTTCAGAGAAAGTAAAATATTTCATTTAAACTTTAAGGTGTTGATTCAGATTCTCTCATTGTATCATACCTTAGATAAAAGTTAAAAAGAAATAATCGAATGCTATCCAAGTAAAGTGTTTCAGTGATCATAAATTAACATTTTCCACCAAAAACCAGGAACTAGGAATTCTTGAGATTTTCTTATTTTCATTTTTGTATGTCATTTCTTGCAGAACGGAAATTCTCATTTCCAGCTACTCTGGAGGTCACTAAATCTGGATTTCTTTGAGACCAAGAATTTACCAAAATTAAACCTTCTACAAAAGTAAAGAATAACCACAGCTAATACAGCAAATGAGAATTAATATTTTGTAAAGAAGATTAAATCTCTGGGACTTCCCTTAGGTTCAGACACTCTGACTTGGTTCCTGGGGCAGTACATTGTATTTAGTTACTAAAAGGGTTTCGTACCTTCTCCCTGGGGCCCTGCAGGAGGAAGGACATGGGACTGGAAGGAGCTTAGGGTAGTGGGGTTTCTGCGTTAGGAGTGCAAAGGGCTCAAGACCCAGCTAGGCCAGCTCCTCAGCCATGCACCGCTGACTGGAATCCATGAGATCAGGATTTCAACCTGTCTTCTCTCTCAACAACTGGGAAACCGCTTCCTGGAATGCCACTGAAGCCTTGCAGCTCTCTTGGGAACAGAGGAGAGAGATGATATTCAAGGAATTTGGCAAAATGCTATGCTTTTGTACCCAAAAACTCAAATCTGGTAACAAAAATGAGAGAATGAAACCGGAGCCAGAAGTGGAGATAGCAGAATAAAATGCATTTTTAGTACCTTTCAGGCTGAAAAAACCTATTGTTCGGCCCCTATACTGAAGATGGAAAGAGCACACGTGTGCATCGAGTTCATAGACAGAGCATTACTTGCAGCTCTTTCAGATGATGAAAAATGCAGATAAGGTTGATAAGACGACTCAGGGGTTTCTGCTGGGTGCTGCAGCGTGAAGAGATTGCCTTTCATACAGGACAGAAAGTCAAACTGGGTCCATGTAACTGTTCAAAATTCATTAGAATGACCTTAGCTTAGCTTTGCTTCCATGCACACTATGGTATATGATATAGCCTGGAGCAACAGCAGTAGTGGTGGTGGCACTTTCTGAAATATTTCAACTACTTGAAAGCTGTTGGGTTTGTTAAAATTTCTAAAAGGAATGTAACAAGATGAACTGTTTTTTTTCCTTTTACTTTCTCCAAGCCAGTATAACAATATTACACAGAGCTTTTCATCTTCAAAGATCTTTATAAATCTTAGCAATTCACAGTTACTGAACAGTTCTAAAAATATAATAAAACTCATTTTTGCTGTCTTGTTAATTTTTTCTTATTTGTAAGAATTAATTTTAAATAGCAATAACTTATTTAACTGGTCTGGTTCTGTAAATGTAACATTAAACTCATTATTAACGGAGTTTGAACAGTCACATCTCCCATAAAACCACTAGTCATAATAATAATAAAAATAAAACACTTTCTGACTGCCTGCTGTTCCAATAGAAGATGGCAGCACTTTTGCCCTTCCAGTGTAGATAGTCAATTCATTGCTCTTTTATTGTTTAAACCACAAGCATAAATAACATTGAAATAAGTATGACCAAAGAAATCATCTCACCAAATAGAACCATATCTAATATCTGTGGCAGATAAGAATATGAAGAAGTAATTTTATTATTCCCCTCTTTGTTTCTGAGCAGTTGTTCTAATAATATATAAAATGTTCCTACAGCTTTCAAGTCCCTGGTGTACAACCAGGTAGTTTCCCTACTTAACACTAAAGGCCTACGCTTGCCAACTGGGGGCAAATGCCCTCTGCTCCTGCTCTCTTCAATGGATGCTGAAGGCACCCACCAATCGACAGGATTGACTCTTCTGGGCTTTACTTACATCAAAAAAAATACATTACACAACACAAGGTGCTTTTCAGTGCAAGGAAGGGTATCTGCATCCAGGCCTTGATGAAGCAGTTCTGCACACCTGAAGACTCAGAGGCACCTTTGCCCACTTATTCCCAACAACACGCTGGAAGCTCAAAGGCTGCTAGCTTGCTCCTGGAGACCTTACCGATGCAAAATGCCAATTGAAGCTGAAGCACTTTCTGCTCCTGGCACTATAACGAGTGTCCCAGTTTGAACAGGCTAATAATACTTAGCAATAACTTCTTTGAAGCCAGAGAAGGGGTCAGGCTTTGATGGCCCTAAAACGCTTCCTAACTGAGGCCTAATTCTGCAGCCCTTTCTCACACCAAGTAGCACTTAGTTGTCCCAGTGACGCCAAGGTGACAGCTTGCACAGATTTGTCACTACAGAGGCAGAGAAAGAAAAATGTAAAAATTAAATTTACACTTAGAAATAACTGGGTAGGGACCATATACCTCAGTCTTAAACACCACTCAATTGTTCTTCTGTCTCAGATTGGTCCACGATAAGAAGGCACCTCACATTAATCTATCCTTTCCACAAGGGTCCAACAAGGTCCCATGAACATTTCATAAATGTTAGAATTTCTGTGCTAGACAGAAGGAAACTGAGGCAACTCCTCCTTCAAAGCAAGCACAGTTAGAGCAAGGAGGAGAGAGGCAGGATCTCCGGGCTTCTGGACCGAGACTGGTCTTGTAGATCAGTGCAGACTGTGGAGAGTAGCTGAACGAATAGCAGACTGCATACCTGAAATAATAGAAAATAGGAGAGTGGCAGGTCATAAAGAAGCCTGCAAACAAAAAAACACTCATTTTTTTCTCACAACATCCTTGCAGTATGTTTTTTTTCCTGCCAACTGATTCCAATACTGAACACTAAAGCCTGGGTTCTGGCCTCCTGGTAGTAAGTAATTTGCAAGAGCCTGGTCACAGAGAGGTCAGAAAACCATGTAAATTGCTTGGATGGGAAAGCCTCTTTCACAGGAGGAAGCTGTAGATGGTAGAGAGGCTCCCTGCCACAGTTTTGCATTCCCTGGACATAGCGATATACGAAGAGACAAGAGAACAAGGCTGATCTTCTCCCATTGGGCACCCTTTGGCTGCCCTCTGTGGCAGGGATGGATGCCAGGCCTCAGGTAAATAGTGAGGATGGTTTCTATCCTTTACAGCAACAATCTCAACACAACATTTTAGCTATTAGGCAAGTAAATTTCAGCAAGAAACAGGGTCCTAAGGCTGAAAATATTATAGTCAGTTTTACTATGCATCCATTTGCACATGTTCAACTGTCACATACCCAGAGAGGGGATGAGATTATATACCTTCCAGTACTTGACAAGGTTTCCTTCTCAGGGTTTTACCATGCTGCTTGCATTTAATTTCACTATGAATGCAGCCTTGCAATATGAGGAAAACAGAACCTAAAAGAACGTGCTCTCAGAGCTCTTACTTCTTCAGCTGGAGTTACTCTCATCCACATGCAGAACCAAGCTGATGGGATGATCTGGTACAGCTCAGTAGAGAGGAAGATCTAATTCACTAAGAAGTAGCATTCTTGCATGCTTTTCACTTCTGGTCTACCCAAGAGGACAAGGACTCCCTTCCCATGGGTCATCTCTCCTCTCCCGTGCCACACCACCGTTCACTGGGCAGACCTCTGGGGAAAATGGCTGGGTCAACATAATGGGAAATACCTCACTAAGGAGCTGGTACTGCCGAGATGCATACAACCCACCGCCGAGTGAGTTATGCAGCTTCCTTCCACATGTCACACAAACATTTCACATGGAGTATATTGCAAAACGAGCACTCAGCTTTGCCAACTCCATTGTTCAGCTGCATCTCAAATCCTGCTTGTCTGGTATTGGAACTATAGCAATCTTACTGAATGAGATTAAAATATTTTTACCTGTCAAGATATGTCCTGAATATTCTTCTATAGATCTCACTAAATACACAATCCACAAAAGATTTCAGTCAGCATTAAACATCACGCTACCATCCAAACACAAACGTTAGAATTAAATGTTGTTGTAGTGCAATAAACACCATCACATCTCCCTTCTAGGGATATTTTTCAACCAATTTTTTGCTAAAATCAACATGGCTGCTCTGTGTTATTTAATTAATACATAGGCTCAAAGATCGCCCTTTGCTTTTCTTTAGTTTGAAAAAAGAAAAGCCTTTTTTCTGGATTAACACAAATATTAAACAGAAAGACTGTGGAACATAAAGGCCATGGGTTGCATTTTGCACAGGATAGGTTCTGGTTGAATGAGATCTGGGACGTGTGCCAAATTAATAGAAAAAATCCTCTTCTTCCTCTCCAACAGCCACAATGTTCATTATTAAGAAAAGCATATGAACCACAGGATTTGATTTTAATAACACCAATGTCTTCATTAATCTGTACTTTCCATTTAGCCTCATTATTGAGTAAATGCTGAGTTAATGCAGCACCTATTATTGTTGGATTTTCCACGAAAAACCTCCTTTTCCTCTTCTTTTTTTGTTCATTCAAGGACTATCAGGTGCGTGTGTCATGTTTTTAAACAGGCTGTCTGCTGTCAATGGCTGTTTTCTTACCTCAGGTCTATGCAGCTACTCCTGTAACGCATGGTCTACAATGCGGATTGTAACGAAAAAACCCCCAGAGAACAAAACACTGATAAAACCACTCCTAACTCAAAATCATATTTGTTTTGGTGTTGTTTTAAATGCTGTCGTGTCAAGGAGCCTCTTACTATCACCTGCAACTGAGCTGATCTTTCTTGGATGCTCCATGTGGCTTCCTTCTAAATCAAGATTGCTGATGGCCAACACCGCTTTGTATCTGCCGAACAAATAGTGGTCTTTTGTCCAGCACAAGTTCCTAAACAAACTTAATCTCTCTAACACTGTGACAGATGACATTTAGATGTCCTTGTTACCCTTAAAATGAGTTTTATTGACAATCGGAGAACAAAAAGAATGCCCAGATAAAGCCCAATGTTTTATAGGCCTGCTAACAACATCTTAGTTCTTAGTGCAGAGGGTGTAGAGAAAGCCAGGAGTTGCCCCCATTTTCCCCTGCTTTGCTATATCACCATGACAACAGATATAGAAATCACTTAGTGACTCCTAGAAAGAAAACACAGTGACACAGTACCCCTTGTATGGCGAATCAAACTAAAGCCTTCATTCAAATGGCTATTCAGCTTGGGCATTCATGTAGAGGATGGGGTGGATTTTACACAGGTAACAACAACAGAAAGGCCAGCAAGCACTCCAGCCACAGCATATGGTAAAGTCCCTGTTTAATTAATGCATCCTCAATAGAATTTATCCATTTTAAATTTGTTTTCTTTTACTTGAAACATCATTAATGTAAAGGGCAACATTAATCAACATCTTACAACTTAAAAGGGCATTAAAAAGTGATCTCCCCCCCCCATCCCCGCAACAGAATCTTTTCAAGTACTCTTGCTGGCTGCGGCAGCTTCCAGGCAGGCAGAGTCCCTCCTGCTACGGCAAAGCTGGAGAGGCCTCTACCGGCCAGCAGCCCCACCTGCAGCGGGCCAGGTCCAAGGGACTGTGAGAGCAAGCAGTGGAGCAACCACAAGCTTTTATCTTAAAGTTGCACACAGAACGGATTACTGATAAATATATGGCGCAAAACATAGGATAATTGTGCGTTTTTGAAGCTATCACGTACGGTGTAACTTTGCTATTTTTAAGAAAAGTAAGAAGAGTAGAAAGATTTATCCTGGCTGTGATGTATTTGCCTCTCTGACATTTTGAGACATTTTAAGATTATAGGGTCTAAAAATTAATGGGTAATCATTTTTCTTTGTGCACAGGGCTCCCCTGAAAGTTGGGGCTTAAATCCATTTAAATTTGAAATTCTCGCCTGCATGCGGCATTTTATATATGCACTTCTCACAACTAGAGTAAAAACACACTTCAAAGCTTGGAGAAATTAAATCAAGAGCATGAGAAAAGGAAGTTATTGAATGATAGAGGAACCCTGCTTCTCTGGGCTTTCCACAGCGACAACATAAAGACAAAGAACTTCAAAATCCTCCATTTAGGTAAAATTTAACATTTTAGGCTATGGCCAGTGTGCTCTGTGCTAGTATCAGCAGTTCTGGCTGCAAAAAAGAGTTTCTGCTGTATCCTTTAAATAAAAATATGAAATGTGAGTTTGAAGATACTTAAAACTAAGCTGACTTTCTTTCTTCAGTTCCTGCTCTTCTAGTTATCAACCACAAACTACGGGAATAAGAAATATGTACCAAAATGCAACTCACTAGATTGTAACTTCTTGCTGTGTAGATAGGAAAGATCTTAACATGAAAACTCATGGAAAATGGGCAAACTGACATCTGGTGAAACAAATCCCCAAGCTGAAGGCTGAAAGAAGACACCGATACCAGAAATAAAGAACAAAATGTTGATAGTGAATATAATTAACCGTGGAAGCAACTTACCTTGGGCTGGTCCAAAACCTAAGCCTAACCTACTAAAAAGTTTTTCCATCTAGAGCACACATCATGGTAACTCCTAATCTTGAAATTAATACTTTTTTTTTTTTTTTTAAAGTCTGCAGTCTCTAGTAAGTCCATAGAAAGTCACACTGATTATCTGCATTATAGTTATGGTTAGAAAACTTTCAATCCTTGGGTGATCTATTAATACACTTTTTTTTTTTTTAATAGAAGGGGATGTAGTAAACATCATATAACTTAGAAGAGTATTATTTAGTAAAATCTTAACATTTACACAGTAAATTTCATCATATCAATTCATCCGTCCCTCACCTTGAAGAGCATTAAAAAGAAAAAAAAGTTACATCGTGACAATTCCTCCCTGACTCGGTATAATCTACAAGCACTGCAAGCATAGGAAAAAGCTAATTTAACCAGCCTGGATTAGCTCGTGTTCCTCAAGGCACCCAGCACCCAATGTCTTTATAAAAACCGTTTATTTGCCCATACCTCCATGCGAGCCACCAGCGAATTTTACGTGCGATCACCTCTCCCCAGCAGGGCTGGGGGCAGGGAAGGAGATGTGACACAGGTCAATTCCTACCTCACGGTCAAAGCAGGCTTTACCTCCCCCCCCCCCCCCC
>Ga0065711_1040907_pt1 | contig 16568 bp, 6 predicted proteins | sample Hoacrofraction12_FD_59098 | JGI IMG/M metagenome (GOLD analysis project Ga0065711, IMG submission 59098) | Hoatzin crop microbial communities from Cojedes, Venezuela - Epithelial fraction 12 v2 (version 2) | ecosystem: Host-associated > Birds > Digestive system > Esophagus > Crop | place... | reverse complement strand
CGCATAGCCAGTACTTTGGGGGGGGGGGGCATGGAAGACCGCACATTGACATATTGAAAACTTTTCAACTCACGAAGAGTTACTGCATGTCAGGTGCTCCTCAATAAGTCTCTTTACACGCTCTTGATCACAGTAGATGTGATGCAAACTTAACAACTGTTGTGTCAGTGAGTAAGGTACATTACCTCACCTTTCCACACACTCAAAAAAGAAAACCTGGGCACATGGACTCCAGGTAAAACAGATAACAATTTCCATCAAAGCCCTCAGAGGGGAAAGCCTGGTGCTGGGTACAACCCACCTGTTCTGCTCTCGCCACCAACTGGGACTGCCACACCTTGCATGCAGTGAATGTTATCCAATGGCATTGATCAACACCAAAGATTTCTCTCCTATTTTGATGCTCCTTAGCAAGTGTAATCTGAACATGAACTAGGCAAAATAAACTGAAATATCGGCTACTGTCTGCAAATCAAAAGCAAAAAAAAATGAAATAGGGGGGGAACTGCATCTTTTTGGAATGGTGGCGAAAAAGTGTTCTACTACGAGAGTAATATACTTTGCTACAAGCACATTCCTCATTTTTCATTTTTTCTTACCAATCAATCTTAAGGGCAACATCTTGCCCACAGGCCTTTGGGAAGCATTTGCCCTAAAGCATCTTTTCTCTGAATGTGTCTCTCCCTTTTAATCTGCAACAATATGGTCTGGTTTTGAGAAACAGAACATTGCTAGCTTCTAGTGATTTCAGCAGGTACTAAGGATGCATTTTCCTTAAACTAATTTTCCTCAAACTAACTTTTTATTAGATCAACTAATAACTACCACCTTTCCCTATAAATCTCATCTCTGAAAATCAAATGCTCAGCCTCTTGCAGATGCCTTTGAATTAACTTCACTCATAGCGGACATTTTGATGAGATCTCTAAAATACGTGGCTCTTCCACAGACTACCTACAACCTGAATCTCCTGAACTTCAGGGACAAATCTATACAAAGAGGTATTTCTACCATGCATCTAGGATTGACAACAGCTCACTTCTACATATCTTCACTTCTTGTTAATTCTCTTCTCCAGTGTGTCCAGAGGCAGGTAACTATAACCTAGGACAGACACTCTCAGACGCAACACCAGTGGCAGTGTGCAGCCACGAAGAACGTGTATGGCTTCTACGTTAAATCTTAACTCTTTCTGGAAAGATGAGGCAATAGCAAATTGTTTTCAAAAGATCATTCAGGGTTCATTAGCACATTGTACACTCTCACACTAAATAGTACAGGGAAAATAAATTTTCTGTTCTGGCACAGATGAACTTCTAATAACAACAGACAAGCAGAGGAATCTACTTTTATTTATACATACACACATATTTATACAAACTTTATATATATATACACACACGTGTATATATATATATACACATAAAAAAAGTAAGCAGTGGTAAGTGCTATTCCTGGGACGAAAAAAGGAAAAAGATGAAATATAAAAAGAAATACCCAGTTTCCCCACAAAGATGCCTGTCTATGGCTTTCACATTACCTAGATCCATCCATCAAAGCAGATTCTGCAATAGGCCATGTAACTGACACATCAAAAATTATGGCTCTGATCCAGGAAAGATTTAGTCCATCCCCATTCAGTTAAGCATTTAAGTATTTTAAGTACATGCTGAAAGTCCTGTCAAAGTTATGGACAGGCCCAAGCAGTTTTCTCAAATGGGAAATGTTGACTTGAGTGAAGCTTATAAGAACACATTTATTTTTGAGAATTAATGTCATCCCTCATCTGAAAACAAGACCATGAATAACACACGAGACTGCGGATCTGTGATGACAATACAGCAAGTGTCAGTGGAAGAGGGAGAAATTTATCTTGACAATCTGCAGGAAAACCTGCATAACTCTAACCAGTGCCAAAAGTGCCAGATGCAGGACTTCACACAAATGCAACAGAAATTGGAGAACCTTAAGGTAATGATGACTTCAGCCTCTGATATGTGACACAGGGAACGCAAGTCCACAGTGAAGCTTGCAGTGCGGCTGCAAGACAGCTAAACCTATCCTATCTTTAAACTAGCTCAGGCAATGATAGCACCTAACCAGAGTGTATGGTGGCTCCATGATTTGTTAGATTAAAGATAGGAACCAAGGTGCATTACAATTGCTTCCTCAGGATGAAACACAAATAGTAAAAGGCGTGTATATATTGCACACCCAGCTGTGGGACTGTATTCTCTATGCCACCTATTTAAGGGTATGTCATCGGAGCAAAACCCTTCACAGCTAAATTACACTACACCGCAGCAATGAAGCTTTGCCAGGACCAAGTTCAACTTGAAAAAATGTTTGAGTTACTCTTCAGGAGAAATATAGTACTTGTGAGGGAAAGGAAAAGGCCACAGCAAAACAAGACCCATTACATGACTTGGAATCTGTGCCAAGAAACTCCATCTGGGGAGGGGAGTCACAACACAAGCAGTGGTCCCTAACAGATTTTGATATTGCAGCCTTGGACCTGCCCGTTCCAAAGATGCCAGAGTCAGTATGCCACTAAATCTGAAGTAGAAAGCTCAGAAGAGAGGAGAAGATGACAAAAATACACACTGGTATCTGGAAAATTGATCTCTTCCTGGAAACCATAATTTAATTTTAATTAACATACATTTCTTAAAAAAAAAAAAGTTAAATAAAAACACAAGTCTGGTTCCTATCTGTTTTTCTCCAAATCACAGAAAAAAAGTGTACGAGAATAACAAACTATAAGTAAACCCAGCTCATGGATTTACTTATAGTCAAATATGGAGCAGCTTCAGTGCTTGTGGAAGAAAGGAAACTTCCATTCTTCAACAACTTCCAGAATTCTATGAATGAAATTTTAGCATTCATCAGTGTTAATTCTGGTCTGGCAAATACACTACTCCGGAAGTTTCTGGTTAGCAATTAGTGAGATCATATGCAATGTTCTATGCAGACTAAAAGACACATAAACACCCAAGAGAGATTAAAGATGTAACAATATAGACCTTACCAAGCCTAGCAATGAAGGAGCCCTGTGTCCTCTCACAGGCACTTAGTTATCCCTGTTTATACCTATAACTGTAGGTTAGATTCGGCTCGTGGCAGCATCAGCAGAACAGGAATATTTTCAATCAGCTCTGAACAGACTACCTCAGAAGCAAACTCAGCTGAAAAAGCTGAGCAAGAACGCTTCTCTAGAAAAGCTGTAGTTTACATTCTGCTTCACACCTGGCCTACATAAAATGTGCTCAAGGCAGAATCCAGCACTGCTTTCTCCCCTGGTTTTCATCTTGTGAATGCTAGGGTGTCAAGTATGACACAGTTAGCTAAAACCAGAGAAAGTGGAAATGATACCCAGGCCCCTGCTCCAGTGCCCAGCGGGAAACCTGACAGTGAGGACGGCAGAGCTGGGCTCTGCTTTGCTGCTCTGCCACCAGAAGGCTCCCCACGCAGCAGCAGGAAGGCTGCCAGAAGGCAGGCGAGAAACCGGACTGAATTTCTGCCAGCCAATGTACCCTTATGTGCCAGTTCTTCTAAGAGGAAAGAGGGTAAGGCACCAACAGAAAGTCTCTCAGTGCCCTCCTGATTCAGTGGGGTAAATCAGCTCCTACCAAGTGGGGCAGTTCTATCTACTTCCTCTCTCAGAGCATGGTGTCCCATGCTCTGTCTGGCCAGTCCAGCCAAGGCTGGTCTCTGCTTCTGTGTATCGGCCCAGCACATCGCGAGGGGTGGGGGCTGCGCCTCTCCCATGATGAGCCCCGTTCTGATTAAGAGCTACATTAAAATCCCGACACCACTACAAGAAATTGTACTGTAGCTCCTCCGTGCCAATTACATAACACAAATGTAAGTTCTGCACTTTGCTGGGGGGGGGGGAATAATTTGAAAACAGCTGCATTTTCCAGTTGTTCTACCAACCAACTAGCTCTCTAAGCCTGGCTGTGTTACAGCAGTCATCATGTTACAGTCACTGGGAGTATGCCTAAGCAGACACATGTACATGCATGTTTGCATGCATACACACACACTAAATTTATAATACATGTGTAAATATAATTCTGTATTTACTCATTTGCTGTAAGCACTATTCCTAATGGAAAATAGACCATGTCTCCTTTTTAAGGGAATGATTAGGACCACATGTTTCCCTGACTCCTATGCTGAGGACCTTGCCGATACTTCAGGAACCAAATTACTAACAGCGTACTAAACTTATTTCCCTGGTGGAAACCGCTGGCTACCAACTTCGTGAATATGATTCCATTTGTCCCTAAACATGCAGGTAATCATCGTCTAAAGCTAGAGGCCTAAAATGAGTAGGTATAGGGCAGATGAGAACAAGGTTCATATGCAATAGTAACATATTCTAAAACCAAATGACTTTGTTTATCTGAGAAACCCAGTATTACATCACTTTTCCTAAAGAGAACATAAACAGCACATTTTTGAAGGAACGGTTACTTAATGTGCAACTTGTCACCACTATCAGCTTTAACATAATAAAATACATGTGGAAAATCCCTTGAAGCAAACCTTCTGCAAAGCAGATTCTTCTCCAGTCTGGGTCAGAGGGTGTGTATGTCTATGGAGGAAATGCTATCTCTCTCTCTTTCGCACACCCACTCACTGTAGGTCACACAGCAGAGCTCACTGTTGTGATGTGTCTGCTCTATGCGTGGCACCAGCTCCGGGAGGTAAAGGAATTACCATTGTTTCTTGGGGAGCATCTGTGCCTTGTAAAGAAAGCCAACAAATCACACTTCAACATATTAAATAGCAGCGCTCATTGAAATTTCAACCACGGATCTCTAAAGTACTTTGCAGACAATGAATAAAGCCTGTTTCAGCAAGGTAAATATTACTCTCCATATTTTGTAAATATGGAAACCACAGCACTGCCTAGCTGTATAACTTCAGCACAGGCACTCTGAAAAACCAAGGAAGCAACAAGCATTATAATAAAGCTCCACACTCTCTAATTTTGGAACCCCCAGACTTCAACCATTAAGTTCGGATGAAAGTTTGTACCGCCTGATCTGGCAAGGCAGGAAGCACCTCTGGGCAGTAGATAAAGTCTCTACTTTGTCTTTTGACTCAACGAGCAATATTGGTACTAATATGTCTGGGGCAGGCAAGCCAGGGCAGTTTGCCCCACATTCTATTTTAAGAGGTTAAAGGAAATTTTCCAGTAAGTGGATCACAGCACCCCCAGTATTTTGCACCAGGGCCCTAGGGTCACTGCTGTGTAGGACCCTGAAGAACCACTCTTGCACTAACCACATTTTCTATAACTATTTTCTATAAGCAAACTTCAGCCTAGCCTGATAAACATTTCCTAGCACAATTCTGTCAAGAAGGTTTTGACAACACAACTCTTAAACTATAGCTTGTCTTCTGAGAAAATGTCAATAATTTTTTCAAATTCTGGGATGAAGAAGTAGTAAATATTAATGAGTAGGCAACCATTACACCCTTGTTTCTTTTGACTTCGTAGCCTTAAACTCAGACCTCTGAAACAAGAATACCATCTTTAAGCCATTCTAGTATTTTATCTCTTATGATATCATAGATCTTAAAACTGTTCAAATCATTCTGTGCCACTCTAATTGTTCTCAAAGTTTATGTCAGAAATAGAATAATATGTTCCATTTCTTTAATCAAAGAAAAAAAATTATGTAGCTGAATAATATTAACAGCAATAGAGAAAACGGACGAGGAGGTACACAGATATATAAATTTTCCATTTACATATAGCAAACAAGTCATTTAATGCCATTACAGAATTATTTTTGCAGTCTCAGTTGACACTTCTTTTCATTACACAGTAGAATGTCTCCCAAAACTGTCTGCAAAAGGTGAGCAGCAGCAATGGGTTAATAAAAGATGGTATGCTATTAGATAAACCTTTTACAGGTTTGCATCTGAAAGTCATAACATAACCTTTTATTTCATGTGTCACTGTGACAGAAGGTTTTCAAGGCAGAGTTCTTGAAACTGCAAGATGTTAAACAGATGTACTGTACAGCCTTCCAGATTTAAATCATGAGAACTGCATTTGCAGCCTGTGTGTTGTATCCCCATTTTTTTCCCTTATCAGCTTTGGATGCTTTAAATAAAACAGTCTGGTTTATGCACTTTTTTTTTCTTTAATTTTTTTTTTTTTTTTTAATACAACAGACCCTAAATATCACTTCTTCCCCCCCTTTTTTCTTTCCCCTCCTTCGGACTAGAAAAGGTTTTTCAAAAATATGTCTTTTAGGCAGGGAAGTCTCTCTTTCTCCTTATCCTGCAGGTGCTGGTAACCTGATCCAATTTGTTACTGTAAAAAAGTCATCCACTGCAGAAACAGGCAGGAATGATAGCAGTAAAAAGAAATAAGTAAAAAAAGACCTGCTGAAATTTCAGCTTGAACACCCATCTAAACTACCGAAATACTGATAATCCCCTACCTTTTCAGTTTCAACCGCTGCTTGCGCTCTGACAAACCTCTATTAATAAATGTTTGCATAATCACACCATTCAGTTTGCCTAGTCAGATGCCACCATTTGTGCCTTCAAAACAATTAATGCAATCATACTTTAAATACATAGAGTAATTTAGATCATCAGGGACCTCTGGTAGTCTTCTGGTCCAAATATTTTGTAAATCAGGGCCAGTTTTAAAGTCAGATGAGGCTTCTCAGGGTCTTGTTCAGTCACGTATTGACTGTCTCCAAGGATGAAAATTTCACAGCATCTCTGATCCAAAGCCTAACTAACTCCACTGCAAAATTTTTATGCCTTATATCTAATCAGAACTTCCCTTGCTGCAACTTGTGTCCATTGTCTCTTATCCTGTCAACACGCACTTCTGGTGCTATGGTTTTACTAATTTAGTATAACATGGAATCAGTATTTCTCACAAGGGCACACTGCTGACTCAAGTTCAACTTGATGTTCATGATGATCTTTGGGTCTGCATCTGTGAAGCTGCTTTCTACCCAGTCTGCTGGGTAGAAATCTGTACTGCTGCAAGGGGCTATTCTATCTCAGGTGCAGGACTCCATATTTGCTTTTCTTGGACTTCACGACGTTCCTGCTAGCCCATTTGTCCAACCTCTGAAAGGCAGTCCTACCCTCCAGCATATCCACTACTCTCCTCAATTTGGGGTCACTTGCAAACTTGCTGAGGTTCACTCAATCCCACTGTCCAAGTCATTAATGAGAATTTTAAACAGTACTGGCCCCAGTATGGACCCCAGCGAAACAGACTGTATCATATATACCATTGGGTATGCAAAGGCTGAACTCACAAACTGTATTATATGTGCCATGCAATACTGCATGAAATAAATAAAGCTTCCAATTAATATAAATATGAAAATTCACTAAACTGTACAAATAATTTTGTATTAGTCAGCATAGTACAATGGCTAGAACTTACACTATATCATAATGGCATTTATGCTTTCTTGCATTGATGTGTATCTTTTAATTAATGTTGTTGATATTGTTGCTAGGTATTCAGTGCTACATAGAAATGTAGCACGTAAATGAACAGAGGGAGCACACTCCTTGGTCCAAAGAATTTTTAAAAATATCTAAATAAAATACACTAGACAAAAAGAAATTATATCAGCCATCATATCGGAGAACTGAGTGAATGTATCTAGATATTAAAATTACAATTACTCCCCAGCCAAAAAATAATTAAAAAAAAAAAAAAACCACAAAAAACAAAGTCCCAAAGAATTTGCATGACAGAAAGCAGGAATAGGAACAGACACTATTTCCAGCAGAGGGAAAGAAAGAGTAGGCAGATATGGATGAACACCCCAGCAAACAATTCTGAAAAAAATGTAAAACAGCAACACCACCTAGCTTTTCATTCACACAGAACACAGACAAACCATTTAAGGCAAGCAGTTACAACAGAAATAAAAATATGAAAAAAAAAAGTTACAAAAGGAAGAACATATGAAATTCAATAATGAAATTGAAACTATTAAACACTGTGAAGTTTACACTCATACTAAGTCAGCAAAACACAAGTAATCACACTGTTGTGAATGCAGCACTGCACAAGAAGCCTGATGGTTGATGGGGTCAGAAATGCTCAGGAACTTTCAGATTCAAGTCCCTGGAGCTGACTGAGTTTAGGAGAAGTCCACAGTAAGTGCAAGAAGGTGGAGATCCCATCTTGCCCTGGAAAAAGCATATATAAATTGTTTCTACTGTAGCCATCTCTGTCTCGGTATTTACCTACTTAGAAAGAAGAAAAAATATTGCAAAGCCCTGCCATATTAAACTGCCCATAAAACAATCCTTGCAGAAATTTCTGTTTCTCTGGTGCTTGGTAGCAAGGAAATACACAAACCAACAGACAACTCCTGCCACTGTACGCAAAGCTGTGAAGTGAGTCACACTGCTGAAGCTGTAAATCATTGACTTACTCAAGACAATCAACTTCACCCGAGCTACAAAGATCCTTCTGCCTAAAAATGAATATAAATTAAATAAACAGTAGTTTCCCTATTCTGCCTTCTGCTGCTACTGATCACGAGACTCATCTTGATATATGGCAAAGTATAACACAGCACCAATTTAATAAACAATAAACAATATCTTATCAAAAATCTACAGCTTTGGCATAAATCTTCCAAAGAGTGTGGAATGTCAGAAGGGTCATGAATATATGTGGAGCAGTAAGTGAGCAAGATTTTATTAATAAGATTAACTTTATATTTGACATGAAGTACATTTAAAGTTTCTAAACACCAGAGCTGTGTGAATAATTGCTAGCCAATCTCTGGTCCAAAAGTTAGACCAACTAGATTTAGAGGTCGAGAGGAAAAAAAAGAAAAAAGAAAAGGAAGCTTTCTCCTCAGGATGAAGACGAATTAAAAAAGATCTCGTTTGGACTGCACAAGACATTCTAACTGAACCAGAGACGATCATTTCTACACCCCTGCTGTGAACCACTTCCAGACTCCTCCTGTAGATTCTCTCCCTGCTCCACTTGTCCAAAGTACCTGGTGGGCATCTTGTAGTTTTCAGCTGTTTGGCAGGCAGCTCATCAAATCAGAAAATTGGATGACTTGGATTAATTTAACCTCAGTATGGATATCATTCCTCTTTACGGAAAAAAATCCCATCTTAATATTATCATAATCGTAATAGAGTATCATAATAATCATTATGCCAGTGATCATCCTTCTGAGTGGAAAGAAACATTTCTGAAGAAGGATAAGCGCTCTTCTGGTCAAAGATACAGTACATTTAAAGAAAATGCTTTACAATCTCCTTACCATTTTGTTCACATTTAAATTTTTGACTATTTAAAACTACTTAGTGAATTTTATACGCATTACAAATAATTGTATCTGTTCCAGAACCACAGTTCTAGTGAATGATTCACCAAAAAAGTATTAGCCCAATTCTATTTAGCGTCTTTGTCGTATGAAAAACCAAAAGCCTAAGACCGAGAACACAAAAGTAAAAAACAACAACCTGCTTTTAAGGTGTGTTTTCCTATCAAGAAAGAAAGTTTGGCCCATACATCACATCAGTTTTTTTGAAGAAAGCAGTGAAGAAATGTTTATCTGTTGAATACTTCTTGCTAGGAAGGGTACATGTCAGTAAGAGGCTACAAACATTAGGAAAAATCCTTTGCTTTGGTAACAGAAAACAGTGTTAGTTCAGCAAATATACGTAGTATTTTACTTTCTTGATAACAGCTGCAACAACTCCAACACGGAAGTAAGCAGGAGAAGGGAGAATGTCACCATGTAACTGAACCAATGCAAACACGCAGCCACTAAACAGAGAAAATGTAACGGCCATTATCCACTACAGCAATCTTCCTCCCCACACTTCTATCACTTTCTGTAGCCTCTTCGGAGATTTTGAATAAATGCTAAAATTAGAAATGAAACAGAAATTTGGGACACAATATCTTTGAGATTCTACTTACTTTGTTTAGTATAAATAAAAAGATTGAGGTTTTCTAAGCAAGAATAAATTTCACACTATCTTTCAGCCTCTGTCATCATTTCAAATACAGCTAAATCAAGCTGCAATGTATTTTACCTGCAATTTTAGACTATTTCAGAACTTTGGGCAAATGTGATGTTTTACTAAGTAACCACACAGCGCAGCAGGCAAGACTAGTCTGCAACAAGACTATGTTCTCTTATTCTGTATCGGGTGAAATAATTCCTAATTACACTTTATACATATAAATTTCAAGCCTGTAATTGCTATGTATAGATTTTATACTTTGGTATAACATTTGTTTCTTCCAATTTAATTACACAATGTGTACAAAATGCAGTACAAAAGTTCCTGCCAAAAATATTGAAAAAATACTTTAAAAACATAAAATCTATTTATGAATCCTTAGTTATTTCTGTTGTCACCTGCTGAGTAGTCAAGACTGAGTAATTAGCAGTAAACTCTCCACGCCTCCTCCAAAGAAATAGTGACCTCTATAAATAAATTGATGATCTAACGTTAAATACTCATGTCAACGTTTATTTCTATCCCCCAAAGGCTGGCCTACCTACTGGCAGCTTCATCAGAAAAAAGCAAGCAGTGAATTAGCAAACGAAATTCAGCGGCTATCTGTAAAGCAGTTGCACTGCTTCTTCTGTAACATACTTCATTATCTTTTTAACATCCACATTGCTTGGACACTGATATTTTATATTAATTTTTAATTAAGGGCATAGCTAAATACAAACCCTGCTCACACCCAAGCAAATACTTGATTTCACTCACACCCTTCACCCTACTGACTTCTCAGATTTAGCTGGTCAGTTAGAAAGCAACTTCAGCTAAGACTGCAGCACTGCTTTTTGCTCCATTGATTTGACACAGGGCAAACTGATGCAAAGGCAATAATCTCAAAGAGACTACACCTACCGTTTCAATGCATCTGCCTTTCCTTTTCAAGCAGCTGAAGGTTTGTATCCACAGAATTTGGTATGTTCAAAACAAAAATTCACTTAAAACAGACAAGAAGGTTGAAAAAGTGCTTTGTATTGTGAAATGACAGTAACACTTCTTTCTACACCCTTTCCTAGATGGCTTGTAAAGATATAAACTATCTCCACATGCTTTCATTTCATGTTTATTTTTCCATCACTCATCTAAAAAGAGAAGTACAACATACACAGTAAGAGTGAATGTGTTTGCATTTTGCTCTAAAATAGGAAAAATGCCTGGACTGAAGAGTCTTCTGCAATATCAAATATGCCACAAGGAACGTATAATTTGCTGTTATTTTTATAAACCTGCTTGTAATTTAGAGTTATTTACTTGATTAACACTTGCACTGGTCTTGCTGTGCCTTTCATTTCAATTGGAATAGCTGTTTGGCTGAGTAACATTTTAGCTTTTTAGATTCTGAAAGGACAAATGCAGAGGATAAAGACATGAAAGTACGTTATTTAAATTTCCAAATATTTTGAAATTTCACTGTGGACACACCGAATGTCACCTTCCTTTAATAACACATATTCATAACTTGCACTGGTTATAGCAGCATATTTACTGGAGTCAAAACTTATGACAGAAAAAAGGCAATTAAAGAAAAATCAGTCTATATTACGGACTTACCTTCTGTGTTTCCAAACACACGACTTACAAAAATCTCAGGTATACATTCCTATTCAATGCATATTCTTAAATCTCAGGTATACATTCCTATTCAATGCATATTCTTACACCCTAAGAATGGGATGTAACACTGAAAAATCCAACAAGTTCTTACAATCAATAGGGCTCGCCATGCAAAGTATCTCTCTTTTCAAATATCTCAGTTTAGGGTGGAGAATAAGGAACACCAGAATACTGTATCAATATAACTGAAGTTCCCACTAGAATACACTAGGCAATAGGATAAGTGGTATATGAATACTACAACCAGAAAATACACATTGTATGGACAGTGAAACACTAATGCCAGATTTAATGTTAGATTCACAAGGGAAATGTTAAAAACAAAGAATCAATAGTTTGAAAAATACATAAGGATGAGAAGCAATGCCATGAAAGTAGAAAGCAGTAGGAATAGAGCATCTGCATGTTGCACACTGTCAGCTCTTTTCAGTATCAAGGTACACATAAGAAGAAAAAATGGAAAGTGTAATTTGCTACTGCAGTTCTCCACACGCACAAGTAACATCCAAAACCAGCTCAAGAAAGTCATTGAAAGATGGTCGATTCCTACATAAGACACATACACTAAAGATCAGAGAGCAAAGCTATATGGGAAACTGTGGGATGCAACAGAGAGATTCCTTTATCAAGACCATGGTCTTAATGAATCTGGTACAAACTACCAAACATGAAGGCAGGTTTATGTGCAAATAGGATTAATAGAAATGAATATAATGATAATAATCTGAGAAGATCTTGGTAACTTCAGAGCCTGAAAGATGCTGCCTCCCTTACGAAAATAATGATGCCAGTCTACAACTTCCTCTTACACTGTACATGGCAGCCCCTAAATCTAAGAGAGCATCAGGACATAGAGGAATGGGGGAGGAGAAGGTGTTGTACATTCATGCTGTCGGTAAATATTCTCCTCTTTTGATTTCTTGATTTCTCAGGGGTGATGGGAAGAAGAGTGAGATTTTTACAAAATCTGTCATTACATAACTGGTCAAAGTTTCTCTAAAACTCAGAGCCTGTATCTTGATGACTAGAACAGAGACTCCAGCCATTTTAAAGAAATGGGTTGTCTTGAGCATCACAGGAAGGACCAGAGAAAGCCTAACATCCCCCTTTTTCATTTGTGACCCTGCGGAAATACAGTATCTTCAAGAACAAGATGTGTGTTCCTAATCATGCCTACTTCAGATGTGACTTGAGGACTGTGGGAAGATGCGTTTCAGTTGCCTGCTCCACGCTGAGGGAACATCAGACTACATCTGGCAGAAGCTTCTCTCCAAAACCCAGCTCATGGAAATACCAGCCCTCGCAGGTTGTTAGGAGACATAGCCTGACTCTTGAAATCCCCAGATCCATCTGTCAGCCTAGATGGCAAATAAGTACAGTTCATCATGGATGATGAATACAATGTTTTGCAACAGTGGTATCAAAACAGCAGGGAGGAACTGCCAGGAGGGGGTTTTGTTTGTTTTGAAAGAGGCTGTTTTTTACTACTTTTTTTTTCCTAGAAATTAAACTGGGATGCACAATGTAAATACCACCTGCTTGGCACCTCAATTTATCCTTGTGTCTTTCTCATGCCATTCCTAAACTTCGCTCAAAATTCCTGAATTGTCTCTATCTTCTCTCATGTGAGAGTCAGGGTCTCCATATTTAACACCACCATTAATCATCTCCAATGCACTACCTTCACAATGAGGTGACTTTTTTGCTACAGAAAAGTTTATTTTAATAGGCCATTACAGGCATGTATAAAAACATCAATACATTTTTCTCTTCCGTGCACTATGATGTGTTTCAGGTGTCATTCTAGACACTTAAATTCAATTGGGTCATCCCAAAGGCCTGTCTGTAAACCTGATCAAAATTTGGCTTTTTTTTTTTTTAATTAACAATACCCCTAAATCATTTTTCAGGACTTCAAACAAGTGTTGAAGAACACCTAAGATCACCAACAACATTAATCCAGATTTATATGTAATTCAAAAGAAGTTTGAGAGTTTCAAAGAAGAGTTTCAAAAGAAAACATATACTACAAAACTAAACCATTTTTGATTTAAATTGTTATAATTAAATGCTACTGTTGCTAAGCAGCCAATCGAAGTTGTGTGGAGAAAATTTCAACATGTGGCTGGCTGCTCAGAGTGTTGACAGCCAAATGCTGCAGCCAGTTTTAAGCTTAGGATGAGTTCTTTAAAACAATGGCAATAAAGCTCCTGGCCTCAGTGACCATGCACAGCAAAGAAATTCTTCCCGCTTCTTTACAAACTGCCTACTTGAATCATACTGGAAACCTACATGAAACCAGTCAGAGATGAGAAGGAAAATGGCAATGACAGGGAAAAGGTTGCCTGACTAATTAATGCCTTTTTGTGGTGCTTGAAATCTAAATCTTCAAATACCCACTCCTACTCAGCCTACATACTTGCCTCTTCATGGCTCAAATATTCTTCCTTGTTAGTAAGAGGCATAAAACTAAAAACAGTGTCTTTTTTAAAATGTTATTGCATAAGTACAATGCAAAGTGAACATGTCAGCATCTCATCTGAAAATATCACTTGTTTTTCAGCAGTGAGTGGGACTCCAAGACGAATGTAGTCTGAAGGGAGTGGGAAATCTTGTGATTTCAGGATGATGGGCCAGGGTCATGGTTTGAGCTAAGATTTTTAAATCAAGGTGATCACTCAGGAAAAGCATCTGAAAATCAAATGATAACTAAAGCCTGATCTGCACAGTTTCTGCACTTTTTGTTGTTGTATTTTCCATTTTATTTTCTCCCTTGCTGGAATATATATATCATGATTTGTAGCTACTACCATCTGAGAGATTCTGAAGTACAAGATGCCAAATACTTATTCTCCAGAATATTATTAGTATTTTCATGCCTACCAAACATAACTCAAAGAGCCACCACGCTACTTCCATTGATTACAAATTTAAAAAGTGAACAAGACCTACGACAAAATCTAGCCCTTAAGGTCTGCGAGAAAGAAAAAAAAAAAGTAAATATCCTTGCTATTTCTACATGAACTCCAAGATGACAAAGTGGCAATTAATTTTGAAAACATAAAAATACAGCAGGAAATTTTGAAAGTGACCCTTGTTGGAGGGAGTTATATATAGAAGCATGTCTAAAATTTAGTCTGAAATCCCAGTGTTTATTGTTGATTCTTCTACAAATTTAGCTTAGTAAATGTACATGCACCTGTTGGAGCGGGTCCAGAGGAGGCCACAAAGATGATCCCAGGGCTGGGGCACCTCTGCTATGAGGAAAGGCTGAGAGAGTTGGGGCTGTTCAGCCTGGAGAAGAGAAGTTGCAGGGAGACCTTAGAGCAGCCTTCCAGTATCTGAAGGGGCCTGCAAGAGAGCTGGAGAGGGACTTTTTACAAGGGTGTGTAGAGATAAGACAAGGGGTAATAGATTCAAGCTGAAAGAAGGTAAATTTAGTTTAGATACAAGGAAGAAATTCTTCGCTATGAAGGTGGTGAGGCCCTGGCTCAGGTTGCCCAGAGAAGCTATGGCTGCCCCCTCCCTGGCAGTGTTCAAGGCCAGGCTGGACGGGGCTTTGAGTAACCTGGTCTGGTGGAAGGTGTCCCCGCCCATGGCAGGGCGGGTGGAACCAGATGGTCTATAAGGTCCCTTGCAACCCAAACCGTTCTATGATCCTATGAATCCATATCTGCCTCAGAAAAATCTTTTAAAATTAAAAAATGGTGTTTTCTTACTTGAAATGGTATGGCCTTGTGAGTCAGGAAACCAACAGGCATAGATAGTCTCACACTCCATATACTGTTGGGGAAGCAAAGAATACCTATTTTTAACTGACCATTACTTTGTGACAATGATTCAGTGAATGCTCAGATTAAAAAAAAACACCAAACTTCTAAAAAATCAATTGCTTCAGCATATAAACTCTCTTCAGGCTGTGAGACTTGACGAGATAAACACATACGTGTATTTACCCGCTTCGCATACGTGCAACAGACTTGACACTTCTCAAACTTTAGATAAATGCAACTGGGTTAATTAAAAACTCTCTTTTGACCCCATAGTTACATAGTTTATATGAACACAAGTGAGAGCTGGGCTCACAATCTGTGAGGGATTTCTAAGAAGTTACATGTCATCTAGCTCAGTACGTCTTAAAGTTGGACGGCCTTATCCTGAGAATACTCTGGTAGTGCGAGAAGCCAAATACAGATTCTTTGAAACCAACTGATGTCACTTTGATGAGCTGCAAGGTTAGGAAACCAGTGTGCAGCTCCTGCAAGGACAGAAACTAATCCAAGAGTTTGAGGTGCAAGGGACGTGCATTACGGACTCCTAATGCTGCGGCCTACTACAGACTGGGAGGTTTCAAAAACAGAGTCTTTGCTTCCAAACCTGAGCATGGCTTTTTGACAGGTCTCCTTCTTGGGGGAACGCCCAAAAAAGGCTAGGTGACTTTTCGTACCTTTGAATGGCCATGACTGCAATGTAATTTTTAAACACAGTTTAGTATTTTATGAGAACAGACCACTAATGAGATGTTTTTGAGAACTCCATATTCTCTGTAACCAACACATACTTACGTTAATCTTTTCTCAATGGAATGCATATGCAAATAGTACTACCTACAGACATACCATTCATATACGTACACATTTAAAATAAAAGAGAACCTGAAAAATGCTGCTACTAAGCATCATTTACTTGCTTGCACAAAAGAAATACAGTACAATCTTTAAGTGCGTGCTCACCTTTTTTCCTGTCAGGCTCCTCCCTCATTCAGTGCAGTAAAAGATATTCAAAAGTGGTTTTATTTCTCATAAGCAAGGTGTAGCTCCAGGTCTTATTTTAACACACATCACTCAAATCATACAAATAAAAAAAAAAAAAAAAAAAATCCCAAAGGG